>Ga0182012_10000034_pt1 | contig 138123 bp, 141 predicted proteins | sample 612S2SmetaG_FD_120486 | JGI IMG/M metagenome (GOLD analysis project Ga0182012, IMG submission 120486) | Permafrost microbial communities from Stordalen Mire, Sweden - 612S2S metaG | ecosystem: Environmental > Terrestrial > Soil > Wetlands > Permafrost | place: Sweden: Stordalen | collected... | reverse complement strand
TCGGTGCCCCCGGTCGACCAACACTGCGAGTTGCACGGCGCGCGGTCGACCCCAGTCCGAAAGAGCATTGAGTGCAGCTCGAATGGTGCGACCCGTGTAGAGAACGTCGTCCACCAACAGCACCGTGCGATCAGAGAGATCAACGGCAATCGCGGTGGCCGCCGAAGGGCTTATTGGTCGAAGAGCCAGATCGTCTCGGTAAAACGCAACGTCGAGGACGCCTCGTGCAACAGGCGCGTCGCCGATCTCTTCGAGAACATCAGCGATGGCCTGAGCAAACGACACTCCCCCGGTTTGTAGACCAATAACGACCAGACGGTCCATATCCTGGTTGCGTTCCACCACTTCGTGGGCCATGCGCCGCACGGCTCGTTTAACGTCGCGACTATCGAGTGGTTGTGACTTAGAAAGAAAAACCGCCTCGCGCGGGTGCGCGGGGCGGTGCATTTGATCTGACACTATTCCTCCCGTCGTGCGAGCCTCACAGGACTTGCTTTACGACTTCTAGGACAAATGCTAGCAGTCGACACGCTTGATTGTTTGTAAGTACGTCAGACGTCACGCCACTATATTTCGAAACAGTGACTCTTTTTCGTTCGAATTCTCTGCCACTTCAACGTCGGCACTAGGTAGCAACGCGTGACGTACTTCGTCGATAACTGGGGACACCCGTGGATTGGCGTGGGAGTCGTACTCGTAGTGTTCTGTCACGAGCGAGGGCTTCGTGCCCTGAATGCCCGTTCGACGCCAGCCCACGCGCTGCCTCGCCGACGCCGGATGTACTTCAGTTACGCTGGGCTGATTGTTCTGGGTCTCAGCATCGTCTCACCGCTGCAGTACTGGTCAATGCAGTATTTCTGGGTCCACATGCTGCAGCACGTTTCGGTGATGCTGTTGGCGCCAGCGCTCTACGTCGCAGGGGCACCGTGGCTTGCGCTGATTTTCTCATTGCCCGTCAGCATTCGACGTCGAGTGCTCCGCGGTGTGTTTCTTGATCCGCGTCAAAACATCCTGCGAAGCGTGGGGCGATTCTTTTTGTCCCCAACATTCGGTGTGATCTTTTTCAATCTCGTCATGGTGTTCTGGATGTTGCCGGTCGTGTTTGACCCAGTGATGTCTCATCCAAATTTGCACATTGGACTGATGTTGACGAGTTTCTTTGTCTCGGGAGTGCTCTTTTGGATCCACTTCGTTCCCTCGTACCCATTCGTTCGAAAGCTTGCACCAATGGCGCAAGCGGGATCATTGTTGCTTACCAATTTGATAATGACGATCATTGCCATCGCCTTGAGCTTCTTAGTGTCGGTGCCTTCGTACAATTTCGGAGCAGCCATGATGAGCATGGTGATGGGCGGCCATGCAATGTCGATGCCCACAATCAATCCCTTGGTCGATCAGCAAATTGGAGCCGCAATATTGTGGGTGTGTGGCGACTTTTGGTGTTTCCCCGCTCTCTACGTTGCGCTACGCCGAGCTACCAAGGATGAGGATTCGTCGAACTTGATGGACAAGTTCTTACGGGGTCAGCGCGCCATGAGTGCGAAGGAATTTCAAGAGGCCCGCGCCAAGTCGCGACCGGAGTAAAAACTCTCTAGGGCGTATCTTTCGATTCGAGCCGCTTTCGATCGGACTCTTGATTGACGGCGAGGCCACGTTGGTGCTCTTGCCAGGCCGCCAACATCCCTTCGTACTGTGGCTCAACAATTGGTTTTACGCGTCGAGGTTTCTTCCTCGGAATGTGGCCGTCGTGCAAGACGTTCCACCACATGTAAATTCCAAAGCCACCCAGTAAGGGCCACTCAAACACGTAGGCCCAACTGAGTTCGTTGCCACTTTCCGCGCGGTGTAATTCAAAAAAGAACGCGAGAGCACAAAAGGCGAGACTGACAAAGAGAGTGACATGCAACCTGAGAGCCGCCGCACCGCGAAGGCGCCCGTGACTGGCACTTGGCGTCGTCGCCGATTCCAAAGGGATCTCACTGGTCATGAAAAAAGCCTACTGACGAACCGTCGTTATTCCTTCAAATAGCAACGAACCTTCGTTCGAGCGGGATAAACAACAAACACCGAAAGGTAGATTGGACGGGCTATCTATGTCGACATCATTCCTATGAACGAGAACGAACCGGCCAGCGAGACAACATCCACAGGACTGTCTAGCGAAGAGCGAGCCGCTGCCTTTGCGAATACTCGGCAGCGCTTAGACCGAAACGCGGCGTTTCGAGCCGGCCGAACACCCGTGCCGCCAAAATTCATCCTTTGGATAATCGTCGGATTCATAGTGCTGGGAGGTGGTGGCGCAATTCTGGAGCACTATTTCGGCAACGTTGGCCAAAATGCAGCGTCAACGGCGACCACGACGACGACTTCAGCGCAGTCGCTTCAGGTAACCCCGAATGAGCCAGAAACCTCTCCGTCGTCACTCTCTCCCACTGAGCTCATCGACGTGAAATACATCGGAACCCAGTCGGCCGCCACGTTCGCTTTAACCGATCAAAAAGATGCCTCGTGGCGTCTGAGCGCGCAGCGCGGGAAGGTCGTCATTCTCACTTTCATGAACACAACGTGCAACGACATTTGCCCAGTGCTCGCGGGCGACATCAAAGACACCGAACTTGAATTAGGGGCTGATGCTTCAAAGGTTGTCTTCGCTGTTGTCAATACCGACGCTCACGACACTTCACCTGGCGCCTCGCCTCTTGCAATGACCAGCACGGGGCTGAGTAACTACGCAAATGTCTTTTTTCTTGAAGGAACGCTGCATCAACTCAATCGTGTTTGGGCAAAATACGGAGTACTCGTGAAAACAGGTTCCACCATGAACGAGGTTGCCCATAACAATGTCCTCTATTTCATCAATGCGCGCGGTAATTTACGAGCGCAGGCCACACCTGTGGGTAGTGAAAACGCCAACGGCGTGTTCAGTTTGAGTGCAGCCATGGAACAACGATCCGCCGAAGGAATCGTCCAGGTTGCGGTTAGCCTCTTAAGTTGATGCAAGCCACGCCCACCAACGAATCCAGCGTTTTTGATCCTTCGTCCATGCCCGTGGCGTCGCTCAAGAATGCTCACGTCGTTTGGTACCGACGACCATGGGTCCTGGTCACGACCGGTATATTGTTCGTCGTCGCCATCTCAGTCATCACTGATCTCCCCCATCCGCTCTCTCGCGCGCAAGACATCGACAGTCAAAACGCCTCGATGAAACTCATCAATTCGGACATCAAGCCGTGCACGTTTGCGCTGCAGCAATCGTTCACGATCTATCGCGAGGATCTCGCCGGTCAACTAACACTGAACGACCGAGCCCAAGCGCCGAGTCTGCTCAGTCAAGATCAAACGGCCTGCTCGTTCGCCAGTGGCTCCACGTACGACCTGACACAGAACATCCAGGTGCTTGACACCAACGCCGGCAAACACATCGACAGCATGCTGAGCGTCGTGACCCTGTGGGTGACGTCCGACGCGGTCGCCACGATGCAAGACATTCAGTATCTTTACAATCACCCGGGTAACGCCAAGAAACTTGCCGACCTAGCGAACCAAGAGCGCAACTTGGACCATGATCGATCGATCGCTCGTGCCGACGTACAAAAAGCTGACGCAATTCTTCGGACTTCGTTAACGGAACCTGCACTACCTGCCATAGCCACTTCGTAAAATACTTTCACTTCACCTGCTCGCCTGACCGATGGAGGGAACGAAGAACTCGTCGTATTTATTGACTGCGCGTGAAATGATGCCGGCTATCGCGAGCGTCTTTTTCTGAGCCCAGCCAACGGGTGAGATTCAAAAAGATCACCGGCAAAAATCCGCAGGCAGAAAGCAACCACAGAATGGCCGCAGAAATCTGCTGATCGGCCGTGAGCGACAGGCCGTGACCAGCGTGGTGGTGGAAAGAGTAATACCACGACCCCCCTGAGAGGCCTGCTAGGTACGCCATAATCCAAATAGTCCACATCACGAGCGTCGCTATCACCAGTCGAAAGAGTGGATCGGGGGCCCCGGCAACAGCCAAAGGTGCCAGCAGTTCTCTCCAAAAAAGTATGCCCACGAGCGTCAAGAAGAGGGCTTCGATGACGCCTAGCCACGAGTGATGTACGAGGGCGTCAACGACCGGCGAGAGACGCCAAACTACGACGGACAAAATCATAAGAATCGTCCGCACCACCCATCGCGTGCGCGCTGATGCATAGCGTTTCTTTGCGTTAGATTCATCGGCGTCGAATGAAGCATCCTTGGCGGGTCCTAAGCGAAGTGAACCCAACACGAGTAGCGCTGGCACGCCAAAGGCGTACACGCAGAATTGAAGCGACTGGGCATACTCCCAGTGGCGCGCCCAGTCACTAAGGGGAGCAACAAGAAACAAGACCCAAAGAGCGACGCCCAACCAGAGGAAACTTTTAAAGGAAAATACTCGACGACGAGCGAGCGTCGCGTCGGTCACTCGGAAGAATGACGCTGGAAAAATCCCCAAAGGATCACGGCGACAAAGACGCCGAGCAGCACCACCATCGTTTGTGCCTGAGCACCGAAGTACGTGTCAACTGCTTGCATACTCAGCAACTTTCTTCTCAAATAACGTCTTCGTGCTTACCTTAGATGAAAGACAGGTGCTCATTACATCAAATAAAACATGGAGAAAAACAATGTCGCCGCAAGCGCTGTGAAACCACAAAAATACGTCATTGACGAAACGTTTGCTCGAAACAACTGCGCCGATGGGTGCGTCGACAATTCCGGAGATGAACCGCCGATTTCCTTGCGCATACGCAGCGAGCGAGCCAAAGTGGTTTCAAGCCAATACGTAACGCCGATCAGCGTCATGATATTTATTACGACCCAGCCAACGAACGTCGAAGCGTAGCCACTCGAACCTGGGTAAAACGCCAACTTCTGTAGCTCCCAAATTTGCAGGAAGATGGCCAAAAGGCCACAGGCAACGCCCGTCCATCCTGCCACTTGCCAATCAGCAACGCCGCCTTTGCGCAGGCGAATCTGACCAAAAATTGCGAGTAGCGCAAGAGCGAGTGTGAGCGCGTAAATTGCCCAACCAAAACTCGTCGGCGCCGTCACGTGGTGTGGTCGCCACAACAAACCGTTATTGCTCGAACGAAGATAGAAATACGAAAACGCTAACGACGCAAAAAGGAACGTGTACATGCCAATAAACAAGCGTCCGCCAGACCAAATTGATCCAACGGCTGCGCGCAGCTCGAACTCACGCTCTTCGGGCGTGTCACTCGGCAATGAGTTTTTCTTTACGGTCTCAGACATGAGGACTCTCCACCCACTCCTAGTTTGAATTCGTGATGTCGCCGGCAGCGGCGCTGCTTGAACCCACCAATTGTTGATCACCAAAATCGGCCACGTCCGGCGCACCTTCTTCGCTGTAGTGATACGGATCCGTCAAAATAACAGGAATGCGCTCAAAGTTGTGTAGCGGAATCGGCGTTGCTGTTTGCCATTCAAGACCAAGTGACTCCCACGGATTGGGTGGCGCCTTTTCGGGACTAATCCAAAGTGACCACAGCAGATTCCACACAAAGATGAGGAACGAACCACCAAGCAAGAACGCGCTGATGGAAGAGAAGTCATTCAGTCCCTGCAGGTTGTGGGCGTACTCAAACACACGGCGCGGCTGTCCGAGCAAACCAATGATGAACATTGGAAAAAAGGTCAAGTTAAAGAAAATAAACATCGTCCAGAAATGCCATTTGCCGATTCGCTTATTAAGCATCTTCCCCGTCATTTTGGGCATCCAGTAATACAGACCGGCCATGAAGGCAAAGAGCAAGCCACCCATGATCGTGTAGTGAAAATGCGAAAGCACAAAGAAGCCACCGTGGACCGTGACGTCAACGGGGACGTCCGACAAAAACACGCCTGTCACACCGCCAATAAGAAAGTTGAAAAATAAAGCCAGCGCGAAGAGCATCGGAATTTCAAATCTAATTTTTGCTTTATAGAGCGTTCCCATACCCACCAAGTAGATAAATCCAGTGGGAATAGAAATCAACTCGGTCGTCAACATGAAGAGCGGTCGCATGTCGGGATTGATGCCACTTTGGAACAAGTGGTGTTGCCATACGAAGAACGAGAGCAGTGCTACGCCGACCATGCCCGCCGCCGCAACCTTGTAAGCGAACAACGGTTTACGACAAAACACCGGCATGATTTCGGCCACGAGACCAAAACCCGGCAGCGCCATGATGTACACCTCGGGGTGACCAAAGAACCAGAACAAGTTCTCCCAGAGATACGAACTGCCTCCGTGCTCTGTGACGTAGAAAGCAGTCTGGGCGGTTTTGTCAAGAAGTCCAAACAGCCCGGCGGCAAACAACGTTGGTGTCGCGAGGGTCAAAAGTGCTGACGTAGCCAAAATCGCCCAAACGAAAATCGGCACTCGGCTCCACGTCATGCCCGGTGCTCGATAGTTGATGATGGTGGCGGCCAAGTTGAAGCCAGCCGACATCATGCCAAGACCAATGACGGCAAAGCCAAGTAAATACGACACCATGCCTGCACCCGCTTGTGTCTGCAGTGGCGCGTAACCAGTCCAGCCCGTCGGGAAGCCGCCATAAATTAGAGCCGAGAAAATAACCAGATAACCAGCAGTAAAGCACCAGAAACTGAAGGCTTCAATTTGGGGAAACGCCATTCGACGAGACCCAATCATGAGAGGAACGAAATAATTTCCAAGGGGTCCGATGATGACGGATGTCGCCATCATCATCATGATGGTGCCGTGCTCACTGACAATTGTGATGTAGGTACCCGGACCAAAAACGTGCGTCACAGGACTCAGCAGTTCAGTGCGGATCGCCATCGCTAAGAGTCCACCGGTAAACAGGAACAACAGCACACCCACCACGTACTGCTTACCCACCACCTTGTGGTCAGTTGTGTAACGGAAGTACTTACTCCAATCCTGTACTTCTTTGAAATCTTGTGGAGGCTTTTTACCAACAATTTTGGCGAGTGGGTAATTGAGAGCCCCGATGCCCGCAAACCAACCAAGAACACCCAAGGTAAGTCCGAGGGTGTCAGCGATCGCATTGGTTCCACTGTTCGCGATGTAGGCGTAACTACTTCCTATGTAATTGCCTAGCCAGTGACCAACGACGTAACCAATGATGAAACCCACAATGGCGGTACCCAGATGTTGGCTCAGCCAACCGCTTCGTGGCGACCCCTCATTATTCTTGGCGGGCTTGGGCGGCGTCGCCACGTCCCCTGAATGATCATCCAATCGTTCGGCCGTCAACGTCATCGAACAGTCTCCATTTCACTGATGCTTGTGTTCGTACTACAAACTCTGTTGTTCATCACGACGCCGGCTGCTTCGCGCCATAAACCTCAACCGTGCTGTACGGCGTCACCGTTCCGTCTTCGTAGTAACCACCCGCGGCGCCATTGGCGTCTGGCGTGTACGTGGAGGCGTAGGGCGCCAAGTTAGCCGTATTCGAAGCGTTGGCAGTTTCCGTTGACGTCGCCCAACTTTCAAACGCGGACTTCGAGACGACTTTGCCGTAGTTGTACATCGCACCATGCCAGATGCCACAGAGTTCGCTGCAGCGGACCGTAAAATTGCCGGTCTTCGTTGTCTTCGTGTAAGCAATGTTGTTGACGCCCGGGTTGGCGTCGGCCTTCACGCTCAATTGATAGGCCCAGAAACTGTGAATGACATCGAGTGAGGTCACATTGAACTCAATCTCAGTGCCTGCAGGCAAAATCAACTGACTTGATTCAAACCCACCAAAGGTTGGATAGCGATAAGTAAATTGCCACTGCTGACCAATGACCTGCACCGGAAGCACGTGATTGTCCGTCGGTGACCACGTCGCGCTCGCCAGTTCCGCAGCATTCGCACCAGTCGGAGCCCACGCTGGGTTGGGACCTTCACCACCACCTGATCCGTTACCAATGACCAGTTCCACGGTTCCAAATCCTGCAAGAAAAAGCACGATGACAGTCGTAAGGCCTATCCACCACACCTGCGCTCGTAAGTTGCCACGTGCAGCGGCACCACCCTTGGGTTCGGCGCTGCCAACACGCTTGGCACTCCAATTTCGTATGGAGTAGCCAAGAAATACCCACACACCAATCATCACGGGCAGCGCGATGACGAAAAGAATATTGAAGTCGAACTGATTCGAACTCGCCGTCGACGTCAAGTCACCTGGGGGTACGTGCGGTCCGACCAAAAACCAAAACAGCACGTCGACGACAGCTGCAAGAGGCAACCAAATCGCCAAAATCCTTCGCAGGTGACGCGGTTCTTTGTCGTCGCTTCCTTGGTTCATCGTCATGATTTCACCACGTCGAGGAATCCACCCATGAAGTTCTGCGTTGACATTGGTCCTCCGTTACCGTAGAGCCACCCGAGTCCACATGGCACAAAACATTGCCAGTTGTACTCGCCTACGCCGGGTGTAGTGAAACTGAAAGTAATTTTGTTGTGCGCGAATTTCTGCGTGCAAGGTGCCTCACCGCAAACATTCGTCGCTGACCCACTGACGCCAATGAGGGGCACGCTCAGTCCGATCGCCGGTACCGCAAACGTGTGACCCACGCCATTTCCCGTGTAGGAGTTGTACACAGAGAAGGACTTTCCATTCAGTGAGGCTGTTCCACCGACAGTTCCTTGAACCTGACCCCATTCCTGATTGCGAAGTGGGCTTCCCGAGTCGTACTGCATAACGGTGACGTGTACCAGCGTGTGAGCTGGCAACTGCCAGGTCGTGTCGTGAATCCACCGACCCGTACTCGGACTCTTCACAAGGTAGGACACCCACGTTGGGTGAGGGCCGTAGCCAATGGCACCAACTGTTTGCACCGTGAGATTGACCGGCTGACCCGCGGGTTGCGCTTTTGTGAAGTCCACGACACCACCCGGCGTACCAGGAGTCAGCAACGTAGCAACCGCGACGACCACTAGTCCGAACGCAACAAGTACGAGGCCGACCGACGACGCCAGTCTTCCACCTTTTGACATACGTAACTCCCCGCGACATTTCCACACTGCAGAACTCTTAATCGAGAATAGCCAATTCCATCACTAACCTTGACGCTCGTGGCCAATAAAAATTCTGACTCACCAAATTCGGTGCGAATTCTGATTGGCCTCGTTTTGGCAGAAGGCATTTGTGTCGCGGCGTTCACGGTTGAACTGCTCCGCGCGTTCTCAGGAAACGAACTTTCCTGGGCGTACGTCTTTGAATGGCCCTTCTTTGGTGGCTACGCAATCTATTTGTGGCGGCGTCTCTCAGGTCACGAGGGGCACCAGTGGCGAAGACGGTCAAGTGCGCGTTCGAAAGAACAAGATGTCGATGAGGATAAAGCAATGGAGCGTTGGAACGAATATCTTGAACAGGTTCATGAACGCGAGTCGAAAAGAAAAAACCTTCGTAGTTGATTGAAGTTGTCAGGAATATGGATTTAGAGTCACCTACGCGCGACTCTAAATCCATTCGCATCGTTTAGCGATGGAGCGTGGCTAACGCCATTTCAATTTGCGATTCAGCTGAAGCGCCACCCGACTGGGCCGCGAGCGGATCATCAGGAATGATCCATCGAATTTTTCGTTGCGGATTTAGGAGGTAAATGATGTCGCTGTGGATACTCATGCCAATGTGCGGACTCATGTCAACCGTAATGCCGTAGTCCTCCCACACTGATTCCAACTTGGCGAGTGGTCCCGTCAGAAAATAAAAATTTTTCAAAGTCGAAAGCTGTTCTTTCGCTATGAAGTGGCGGACGTCGCCCAAGTTCTCGAATTTAGGATCGGCCGCGACCGCCACGAAATCCACCTTGCTGTGGACGGGCAACGACTTATCAACCGACTTCAGTTGCGCCGCCAGTAGTGGGCAGTCGGTCCAGCACACCGGGTCAAGAAACGTGAGCACCGTCACGTAGCCCGAATGTTCCGAGAGCCTGTAGGGCCTGTTGTACTGGTCGGTAAGTTTGAAGCTCGCTGAGGGAGCAGTTGCCTGACTGGCGGAACCATTTTGTGCCACGTAAAGCGTCGTCTCCGTCGCCGCCACCGTGCTCGCCCAAAACATTGGGATTATTGCCACCGCTACCATCGCTGCGGCGATGGAAGAAACAATCGTCGAACCACCGCGACGAATCTCGACGGGAAGTTGCACCGCGAACGGTGCGCGAAGGCGTCGCTGAGGTGCGGCGCAGAACGCTAACGCCGCCATAGGAAGCCACGAGTTGAGATCCGTCGCTAGCCCTCCCCATAGCGGAGCATCTTCAGCAACGAACCACAACAGAACAGCACCTGCGACAAAGAGTCGAGTTGGCCAGAACCAGTTCAAGTCGCCCGCACGCCACATTCCAAAGGCACAAATCAATAGCCAAAAAATGACGATCAGGTTGAAGCCGCCACCCAATGAAGACGCGAGATCGCCGCCGGCCCTAACCACACTCGCGAGAGTGTGCGGCTGGGCTGTTTGGGTCATCGCGGTCGACATGGCTTTTAGAGCGTTCGTTGATCCGCCGTGCCAAAACCCCACGCCCGGAAGTGTCTGCACGACCGCTCCAAGAACCAGCACCACACTAAAAAAACGCAGCGTGTAACGAGAAAATGGTTGGGGGAAATTCTTGAGAGGTAGCGCTAGCCACGCCCCCGCGACCACGTAGAACAAGACCGCACCGGGCCAACCAAAAAGGATGGAATTGCCGGGCGAGAAAATTCCGCCCGCGCCGTTGCCAATAAGCCACACGAGTAGTCCCCAGCCCACCGACGTTGCAGCGGCGAATCGACCAACGCGTCCTCGTGAAACAAAAATTAGCAAACCCATACCAATTTGAATCCACGCGGCTCCCGCGGCAAGCGCAATCGGGTGTTCATTCCAGATCCCAATGCCGGAGTTCATGAGCGTGTGCAGCCAACTGGGTGTGTCAACTGTTAAAGGTCGTACGACAACGTTGGCGAGACCGAGTGGCATTTGCGCTTGGAGTTGCAACAGGCCGTCAACAATCCAGATAGCGCCAAAGAGCCATCGCAAATAGCTTCGCGCCGCGGGTTCGGCGAATGTCGTGAGCGCGTCACCTTTTTTGCGGGCCAGAAATAAATACAGCGTGACGAGGATGACCACTGCAATGCCAATGACCCACAAAAGTTGCTCGAAGAGAGCGTGGTGAAATAACGAAACCACGATGGAATTGTTGAGACTTACGTTGTGGTGCATGCCAATCATGCAGTGCTCTACTCCCGACTCTGCACCGTGGTGCGAAAGTTATCTTACAAATGAAGTTCGTCGGCGCACGCCGTCAAGACACCATTGACGAACGAGGGCGACTGCTCCGTAGAAAAAACTTTGGCCAGTTCAACTGCTTCGTCAAGCACGACCGCACGTGGCGGCGCTTCGTCCAACATGAGCTCACTAAGAGCCAGCGTCAAGACCAGTCGGTCAACGAGGGCAATGCGTTCAAACGTCCAGTCAATCAAGTTCTTAGAAATTAATTCTCGCGTTACTCGTTCGTTTTCAATCACCGAACCCAAGAGGACCAACGTATACGAATCCGGCGCCGAAGCGAGTTCGCTCACGACGTCCGCGAGTGGCCGCTCCTTCACGCTCGCCTCATAGTAAATCTCTAAAGCGCGCTCGCGGGCGAGGTGCCGTTGAGCGCCAAAATCGCTCAACTTAGGCTCGGGTGATGTAGTCACCGGAACGAGTATCAACCTTGATCATCTCGCCCGGCTCCACGAACAAAGGCACCTGCACCACGTAGCCAGTTTCGAGCGTGGCGGGTTTTCGAGCGCCCGAAACACGGTCGCCTTGAATGCCAGGTTCCGTTTCGCTCACCAACAGCTCCACCGAGGCCGGAAGCTCCACACCAATAATCTCGTCGTCACTCAACATCAATATGGCCGTGCCAGTTTCTTTGAGAAAGTTGACGGCGTCGCCCAAACTCTTTGACGACACTGGGACTTGGTCGTAGGTCGTCTGATCCATAAACATATAGTCAGCCCCATCGCGGTACAGATACTGCATATCCCGCTTGTCGATAATGGCTTGCTCTAAGCGTTCATCGGCTCGGTACGTTCGTTCAATTACAGCACCCGAACGCATGTTGCGCAGTTTGGTGCGCACGAACGCTCCGCCCTTGCCGGGCTTCACGTGTTGGAATTCAACAACCGAAAACAGGCCGCCGTCGATTTTCAGACTGATGCCGTTCTTTAGGTCATTGCTCGATATTGCAGGCATGGCGCCGTTGCCTTTCCGTAAACGTTGCGTTGGAGAGTCTAGGCGTCACCACGCAGCCACCTTTTTCCGCTTTACGCCAACAAATCAAGAATGGCATGCGCCGCAACGACATACGTCGCATTCTTAAAGCCAGCAATAGAACCCTGCACCACTGGAGCCAGCGTGCTGAGGTGTCGAAACGGTTCTCGAGCTGCGGGATTAGAAATATGCACTTCGATTTTCGGTCCTGGAAAACTGTCAAGCGCGTCACTCAGTGCCCACGAAGTATGCGTAAGCGCCCCGGCATTTATGACGATGGCCGCTGCTTTACCACGTGCCGCGTGCACACTTTCAATGAGTTCGCCCTCAAAATTTGATTGCACGTGACGAACGCTGTAACCGGCGTCTTTAAGGACCTCGCTAAACGTCGCAACGTGATCATCCAGAGTCATCGATCCGTAAATCTCGGGTGAGCGAACGCCCAATTCGTTCAAGTTCGGTCCCGAAAGCAGGAGTACTTCGGAACTCATGATTCTCCTTCAAACGATTGTAGGGACCTTAGAACTGTAGAAGGTGCAATGCCCGCCACGGAGGAAAATCCCTTTTCTCCATCGAGAACAAAAGTCAAGTCGTGGTGGGCCTTTTTGTCACGTCCCATCACGTCCAAGAGGTTTTCTGGATCAAGCCCCTTGGGCAAGCGACGCGGCAAACCAAAGAAATCTAGGACTTCATCGTGTGCCTGCACGACCTCTTCTCCCACGCGACCCAAATCTCGTGCGAGTCGTACTGCAAACGCCAGACCTATTGCCACCGCTTCGCCATGACGGATGTCGAGGGAACGGCCCGCGAGATTTTCTGCTTCCAGTGCGTGGGCCAGGGTGTGGCCGTAATTGAGAAGCGCGCGCTGTCCGGCTTCACGTTCGTCGCTCGCCACAATCGTGGCTTTTAACTGAACGGCCATCACTATCAAGTCGGTTTGTTTTTTTCCAACCAACCCGGCTGCAAGTCCACCTTCGAGTAACCAACATTTGGCCACTTCGCCGAGTCCGCCTAATACTTCTCGTCGCGGCAAGGTGAGAAGTGTTTCGTCGTCACAGAGCACACCAACGGGTTGGTGAAAGGCGCCGACAAGATTTTTCCCGGTCGGTAAATTCACGCCAGTCTTCCCACCAATTGCGGCGTCCACTTGCGCTGCGAGGGTGGTGGGCACGTGGACCACCGCAATGCCACGCAAATACACCGCACTCGCGAAACCTACGAGATCGGTCGTTGCCCCTCCCCCTACCGCCACGACGACGTCGCGGCGAGAAAGGCCAATTCGCGAGAACTGTTCGCACAATCGAGCCACCTGTTCCATGGACTTGGCGGATTCACCTTCGGGTATCGCAATCACAGTTTCATCGAGCCCCGTCGAAACGTCGAACCACGACAATGATGAAAGAGCGGCAGAAACAACCACCACCGCCATTCGCGCTTCGGGCACTCGCTTGGCAATCACTTCGGCCAACTGATGTCGCACGCCAGGTCCAATTTCGACGTCGTAGGAGCGGCCGTCAAGAGGGACCGTTATTCGCACGTCCACTCCTTGGCCAGCTCGGCAATCTCGTTCGCAACGGCAGCTTCACTGCCGTTCGACATCACCTTGACCCTCGCAACCTCTTCGTACCACGACGTGCGTTGCGCACGAAGTACAGCGAGTTGCTTTCGAGGGTTCGTGCCCAAAAGAGGTCGGTCGCCGTAGCGGACGCGTCGCTCGAGTTGTTGATCCGAACTATCGAGCCATACCGTTGGTGCGGACTTCAAAAGTTTGCGCGCCTCTGGCGTCGAAACGACGCCACCTCCAGTCGCCACCACACCGTCACTGTCGAGGGCCCGCCGCAAACTGTTGAATTCTTGCTCGCGAAAATACTCCTCGCCCTTCGCGCGAAGAAGGTCCGCACTGCTTTGCCCCGTGGTCTGTCGAATCAAATGATCGGTGTCGACAAAGTCGCAGCCGAGTAACGCGGCTACGCGACGTCCCACGGTGGATTTACCCGTTCCCGGCAAACCAACGAGCACCACGCGCGCCACGACTACTGAGGTCGAGCGGCGCTCGGCGTTTCGCCCATGTGCGCAATGTATGACTCGGCGTTGCGCCGGAATTCCTCAACGGAGTCGCCACCAAATTTGCGCAGCGCTTCGCTCGCCAGAACAACTGCCATCATGGCTTCAGCAATGACACCCAGTGCCGGCACCGCCGTGACGTCAGTACGTTCCTTAAACGACACGGTGCTTTCGCCCGTACTCACGTCAACCGTTTCCAAGACGGGACGATTGAGTGTGGCGAGCGGTTTCATCGAGACACGGGCAATCAGAGGTGCCCCCGAGGTCATGCCGCCTTCGAGTCCACCGGCGTGGTCGGTGCGACGAATGTAGCCGCCGCCTGGCACGTTTGATTTGTCAACCGCAATTGCGTCGTGCGCCACGCTGCCGCGTTGTTCTGCTTGCAACATGCCGTCACCGATTTCCACTGCCTTCACGGCTTGGATACTCATCAAGGCTCCCGCGAGTAGTCCATCTAGCTTGCGGTCCCAATGAACGTGACTGCCGAGTCCGGCGGGCACGTTGTACGCCACGACTTCTGCCACACCTCCGAGCGAATCGCCTTCCTTGGCCGCCTGCTTGATCGCCGCGATCATTGCCTGTTCCGCAACGGGGTCAAGACAACGAACTTCACTCTCGTCCACTGCGTCAAGGTCCGTGGGGCCGGGACGAATTCCTTCATTGGTGGCCGCTTCACCAATTCGCACCACGTGACTCACGATGCTCACACCAATGGTGCGCAGTAGAACTTTGGCAAGGGCACCGGCCGCCACCCGAGCAGCGGTCTCTCTCGCACTGGCTCGTTCTAAGACGTCACGGGCATCATCAAAGCCGTACTTTTGCATGCCGACGAGGTCAGCGTGTCCGGGACGAGGCTGCGTAAGTTTCTTCGTCGGCGTTCCGGGCGCGGCCGACATTTCTTGTTCCCACTTGGGCCACTCTGAATTAAAAATCTCAATCGAAACCGGAGAACCCAGCGTGCGACCGTGACGGATGCCGCCGAGAATCTGAATGTCGTCGCGTTCAAAACGCATGCGCGGGCCGCGTCCGTAACCGAGTCGACGGCGGCCCAACTCGTCGGCAATCTCTTCTTGCGTGATGGCCAGACCCGCGGGAAGTCCCTCGACGATCACACTGAGAGCGGGACCGTGACTTTCACCGGCCGTAAGAAAGCGCAACATCACCCAAGCCTAGATGGGCAAAGAGCGAGGAATGAAGGACTAGTTCGAGTAAAAAGGATTCTCCCCTGAAGCGTGATCCGTCACGTCAAGGACGCCCACTAGTTCAGGAATTTCTTCTCGAAGCGTGGTCTCGATGCCCTGGGACAACGTCATGCGACTCATCGCGCATCCCTGACATCCGCCAGACAAGCGCACGTACGCTAACTTCTGGTCTTCGTCCATAGCCACGAGGTCGGCGCGTCCACCGTGCGAAGCAATCGATGGATTGATGCTTCCTTCGAGGACGGCGGCAGCTTTCGTCGCGAGTGGTCCACCGAGACCAAGAGCAAGAATTTCAGCTGGAACGCCGGGATTCGCTTCCGCCGGTGTGGGGGCATTGGGATTGACAAGAACGAGGCCACCACCATCCATGTTCGAAAATTCGAGACGACTACCCTGCAAGCGAGCAACGCTCGCTTCGGGAATAACGACAGTTACGTCACCGTCGACAAAGACGTTGGCGCCTTCAGGAGCGTCCGAGCGATCAGAAAAATACAAGTCATAGGCGTAACCAGCACCTTGTACACCGGTCACCTCCACCCATAGCGCGAGCGCTTCGGCGTTTGCTTCGTTCGCGAGTGCGTCAAGTACTACGCCACGAGCGTCGTCAGTGAGTGTGAGAACCTGCGAAGTGTCAACAGAAGTCATGAAAACATTCTAGAGGTACAAGGTTCTTGTCAATCGACCTACTAAGTTTCTTCGCGTGACCACTGAGCTTGAAGACGCCCACGAGTGGGTCAGTTTTGAAGATCCCAAACGCGAACAAACGTTTATCTTCGACGTAACGTTTTTAGAGAGCAACTGGACCTGCATTTTTGGAAGCGGCTGTCAAGGCGTACTCACGGGACCAAGTCCCGAACTCGTCCAGGGTTGCTGCAGTTACGGCGCTCATTTCAGCGACGAAAAAGACCGTCGCCGAGTAGAAAAAGCCGCCAAGCGACTCACCGATGACCAATGGCAATTTAAAAGTCGCGGCAAAAACGGAACCACTCGCGTCAAGAAAAATGGCGAAATCGTCAGCAAATTGGTCCAAGACGCTTGCATTTTCCTCAATCGACCCGACTTTAAACGGGGTCCTGGTTGCGCACTACACGTGCTGGCTCTTGACAATAACGAGAGCTACATCCCTCTAAAGCCCGAGGTTTGTTGGCAATTACCGTTGCGTCGCGACGACGAGGTAGCTGATAACGGTCACGTGACGGTGCGTATCCAACAATGGAACCGAGAGCACTGGGGAAAAGGTGGCGATGATTTCCATTGGTGGTGCACCCAGTCCCCCGAAGCGTTCGTTGGCAAGGAACGCGTTGTTGACGGTATGCGTGAAGAACTCATTGCGCTGGTGAGCAAACCCATTTACGAGTTGCTAAAGGATTATCTCGATAAGCGACAGAAACAACCCGTAGGAACGCGACTTCCCCACCCCGCCCTTCGAAAGAAGGACTAGCCCTCAGCGGCGAGTGGATCTTCTTCGGTGTAACTCGGACGCGGCAACGACCCCAAGATTTCGTCGTATCGGTCCTCTTCAGCCAAACACCATTCCGCGTGAACGTCCTCGGGAACAGCCCCGCATTCCGCGCAGGTCGTAGCTCGTGGACCGACCGCTCGCTTCAATTCACGTGCTTCGACAAAACGACGGTGGCGACCCTTTTTCACGTCAACTCCTCACTGGCCGCAGGCCGAAACGGCGGCGACCTGGCACTTTTGCAGTACCGAGACACCATGTTACCAACTCGCCACGAAATTGCGGCCTGCCCGTAACATTCACTGCGTGAGCACTGACTTTGACCCCACCGAGATGATCAAACGATTCCAAGAGCGAGCCGACGCCGTGCGCCGTCGGGGCTTGCCGCCGGTCGAGGGTCCCGAACGTCAACGTTTCATTGAGGCTGCCAAGGTCGATTTTCAGGACTACGCCATGATTGGTGATGCGAAGGCCACCTTAGAGAACGGCATCTTGCGCCTCGAAATAGACCTACGTCCGCCGAGCGCCTAGCGGCCGTAATTCATGCGAGTGTCGTGCACGCCGAGTATTGGTACCACGTGAGCTGAAGCGGCTCCCGACAACACATCATTCCTGGCACCTACTTCTTCCACGCGAAGCAGCCACAACGAGTGCGTCGAAAGTTCTCGCACGAACGAAACGCTCCCGGATACAACGGCGACGGCATCGCCTAAGTAATAGGTCATATTGGCGGCTTTTAGCACATTTAGACCTCGAAATCGTGGATGATCGGGGTCTATCGCTTCGTCCATGTGTGTTTTGACGAATTGGCGCGCGAGGGCACGATCGTCACGATGTAAAAGGCTGATCGTGGCGGCGGGATTGGCCCGCAGGTTCTCGGCACTTCGCGACGTGGCCTCGAGCGAAAACAGGATCTGGCTGGGTTCATTGGCAACCGGGACGAACCATGAAATCGTCATGAGATGCACTGCATTCTCGGCGCTCGACGTACCGAGGATGCCCAGTGGCGTGGGAATACTCCACACCACGCGGCGACGGCGATCGTCGTCGTCCGAAGCCGCAATAAGTGCGTCAACACCCATTTAGGGGCTCTTTCCTTCGGCCACCCGTAATCGCACGGCCCCTAGAGCCAAATCAGTAGCCCCCTGCTGGAGATACGCCTTGGCACGAGAGCGAACAGCTGTGTTCGAGTCCGCCTTGTAACACGTGTTGGCCCCGTCCCCCATGGCGTTGTACGCCTTTGAGAGCAAGGAAGTGGCCTGTTGGTCGGGCGTCGGCAGCGCCGAATTGGCGGCTTCGGCGTCAACCAGTAATACGCCACACACTGTGTGCAACGAATTTGCCGACAAACTCAAGTTAGAAAGTGCGTTCGAGGCGTTTTTCGCGTCATTGAGCAAAGTGGTCTTGCTCGACGTGAACGAACTTTGCTCGACCCACGTCGTGACTTTTTTCGTGTTGGAAATGGAACCGCACGCAGCCAGTAGCAGCGCCGCGAGCGCGACCACTACCACGCGTCGAGTCACCCGACGACCACGAGATGAAGCGAGCGTCGGCCACGACGAACAACGAGGTAGCGGTCGTGCAACAAGAAGGTGGCGTTGACCTTCGCGTCGGCCGCGAGACGGCGATTGTTGACGTAGACACCACCCTGATCAAGGAAACGACGAGCCTCACTGAGCGATTTCGCCAGTTCGCAGCGCACTAAAAGATCGGCACCGTCTATCCCTTCCACTACCTCACTTCGAGCAAACGTTGAAGACGGCGCGTCGGCCACCACTTCCAACAACATTTTCTCATCAAGATCGCCAATGGACTCGCCAAACAACGCTTCGCCTGCTCGCTCCGCGGCCTTGGCCGCCTCTTCACCGTGCACCAGCGCCACGACTTCGTTAGCCAGCACTCGTTGTGCGAGACGTTCTTGGGGCGCCGCTTTTAAACGTTCATCCAGCGAAAGGATCTCGTCGTGGTCAAGGAACGTGAAGAACCGAAGCAACTGAGGCGTGATGGAGTCGTCGCTATTGAGAAAGAATTGGTGCATTACGAACGGCGACGTCATATCGGCGTCGAGCCAAACGTTGTCACCCAATTCCGACTTGCCAAATTTCGTCCCGTCGGCTCGCAACAGCAGTGGCGACGTGAGGCCGTCCGCGCTACCGCCGTCGAGTTTTCGAACGAGTTCGGCACCCATTGTGATATTTCCCCATTGATCCGAACCACCAATCTGCAACGTGCAGTTGTGACGGCGAAACAATTCGTGAAAATCGTAGGACTGTAACAACATATAGGAGAACTCGGTGTACGAAATACCAACGTCGACCCTCTCAAGGCGACTCTTCACCGATTCTTTGGCGATCATTTGATTGACGGTGAAGTGCTTGCCAACGTCGCGGAGAAAATCCGTTAACACGAGTGGGCGAAGCCACGTGGCGTTATCGAGCAACAACGCAGTGGTGTCGTTCTTCGACGGCCCAAAATCTAAGAACCGGCCGAGTTGTGAGCGGATTCCTTCAATATTGTGCGCGATTTCCGCGTCACTCAAGATCAGCCGCTCGGTCGCTTTGAAACTGGGGTCGCCAATAAGTCCAGTGCCGCCGCCCGCCAAGGCAATGGGGCGATTACCAGCTAATTGCAGACGTCGCAAGTTCAATACGGGTATGAGATGTCCAATATGCAGCGACGTGCCGGTGGGGTCAAAACCCGCGTACGTAGTGATGCCCCCGGCACTTAATCGCTCAAAAAGGTCGTCACTCGTACTTTGATGGAAAAGTCCACGAAAGACCCAATCTTCGCGAACGTTCATGCGGCGAGTCTAGAAGTTGCCGTCTGAACTAAATGATGGTGGTGCCGGGGTAATTCGTCTGCAACCACAGAACAAAGGAATGCCACAGCCCTGAGACCTCGGCAATTCCAATCAAAACCAGCAGGCCGCCACCAACCATGCCAATGACTCGCTGATGTTTCTTTAGCCATCGAGAAGTGACCGTCGCCCACTCGGTCGCCATTGCCGCTAAAACGAAAGGTAAACCGAGACCAAGGCAGTAAACAAAAGCCAAAACTGAACCTCGAAGAGCAGTGGCCCCTGACGACGACGCCGCGAGACCCAGAATTGATCCGAGTGCCGGACCGATGCACGGTGTCCAGCCGAGGGCAAATAAGAACCCGAGCAACCCCGCACCCACCAACGTTGCGCGAGGCACCACGTGGATTCGTCGATCGCGCTGGAGCCACGATCGAGGCCACAGACCGGCGAAGAAGATTCCTAGACCAATTGTTATGACGCCAAAAACAATCTCCAAAATTCGTTCGTGCGCTTTTAGCGTGGCACCCAATGAACCAAAAAGGGCCCCTTCGGATACGAACACCAGAGCGAAACCCAAAATGAAGATGAGCGATCCCATAACGGCGCGCCCTCTCTTTTTTTGAGCCTCTTCCGCACCAACGGCGCCACCCAAAAAGGCAAGATAGCCAGGCAGTAGAGGTAGAACACACGGCGAGACAAATGACACGAGCCCCGCGGCGAACGCTATCGGTAGCGCGAGAATGACGGAACTCGGCAGCGTGGCGATCACGAGAGACTCTTCGATATTGCTGCCGCGACACTTTCGTTCAGCTCAGCGTGCCTCGCCACATTTTCGTTGCGTGAAGGCACCGTCGCAATAATCACGGTGACACCATTTTTGTCGAGCGCCTGTTCAATAGCGTGATCTAGTTGCGCCACGGTAGTAACAGCACGCGTCTCGTAACCAAAACTTGACGCAATTGCCGCCAAGTCGTGGTGGCGAGGCGTGCCGAACAAACGTTCAAACGTTTGAGCATCGAGACGTGAAGCCTGAGGCAAGAAAGAAAAGATGCCACCGCCGTTGTTATCAGCGACCACGAGCGCGCACGAACCATGTTCTCCCACACCATCAACCAATGCCGACACGTCGTGCAAGGCAGTCAGATCACCAACGAAACCCACGGCGCGCGAGTTGCACGCCACACCAAAAATCGTGGACGTCACACCATCAATGCCGTTTACGCCCCGGTTGGCAAAAACAGACGAATTCTTCCGTTGACAAAACCATTCAACGTCGCGCACTGGCATCGACGAGCCGACCACCAACGAAGCGCCCAGTGACGAACTCATGCGAACTACCGAGCGCGCCACGCTTGGTTCATCGAGCGTCTGTGTCGGGGCATCCAACACACCAAGAACATCGTCGGCGACTTTGGACGCATCTGCCCACCACTGTGCGTACGAAGAATCCGCACGCCAGTCGTCGAGGGTGGTGTCCGGTGCACCCACGTACGACGTCGTGATGACGCCCGTCGGATCAGCGGGCGCAGTCGCAAGTGTCAGCCCGATTGTCGGTGCCGACCATTCCTTTAATCGTTCCAATAGCACTTTTGAGGCTGGCAGCGATCCAATGCGCACCACGACGTCAGGTGTGGCGGCGCTTGCAAAGTCGTCACTTCGAAGCAGTACGTCAAAGTACGCCGTGCCCGATGTCGTGATGTCACTCAAGATGACCCAGTCGAGGTCTTGAAGCGATGCAACGAGAGGTGCGGGCGCGCCCGCCCCAATGACGGCTAAGACTCGCTGGGAACGAACGTTCCACGTCGTTGGATCAAGTACGCGCGGTTTTGTCGCTGACGGTGCGGTGTCGTCCAGAAGTGCGGGCAATTCCCCCGTCTCGCCGAGCAAGGGCTCAATGAACGCAGCGTTCAGGTGGACCGGGCCCGGTGGATTTTCCTCGCCGATTGCCGAGCGCCACAGTCGCCGAGCGAGCGAACGCCACGATTTCGATTCCGAACTCATTGCCACGCCGGGCTCTTCGAAGCGGCGCGGACTCGATCCGTACAGATTTTTTTGGTCAATCGTTTGTGGTGCGCCAACACCGTGCAGTTCAGAAGGACGATCAGCCGTAACGACCAGCAATGCTACGTTCGCGTACGACGCTTCTACGACCGACGCATGGAGTTCCGCGGCAGCCGTACCACTCGTGACGAGGACCAACGCGGGAAGCTTCGTGCGTAGAGCGAGACCCAAAGCAAAAAATCCTGCACTGCGTTCGTCGACGCGCACGTGCAACGTAAGTTCCTCGCGAGCCGCGAGCGCCACGGCGAGTGGCGTCGAGCGCGACCCCGGACAGATCACCGCATGTTCTAGGCCTTCGATAACCCACTGGTCCACCAGGGTCGCGGCGTACGCCGCCTGGACATCGCTGGGGCTAGGTACGCTCACTACTCATGCCTTCCTTGAACGTGGAACTCCACGGTACCGGCTCGCCACTGCTGTGGCTGCACGGTTTTACGCAGACGAATTCGAGCGCCCACGTCTTTACCTCAATTCTTGCAGCGCACTGCGCACTCGCCACGCCAGACCTCCCGGGACACGGCCAAGCCCGTGACTTACGTGGAAATCTCGAGGAAATTAGTGACCTCGTCGCCGATGTTCTACCGAGAACCCCTTGCGACCTCGGCGGTTATTCCTTTGGTGGACGCGTGGCGTTGCACGTCGCGCTGCGCCACCCAGAAAAGATACGGCGACTTATTTTGCTGAGTGCCACGCGAGGAATCGAAGATATTGACGAACGTCGATCTCGTCGTGAGCGTGACGAACGATTAGCCGAGCGAATTGAACTGATAGGGACCGATTCCTTTATCGACGAATGGCTCGCGCAACCGATGTTCGAAGGGCTAGCGAACGATGAAGTCGAGCGAAATGCCCGACGTCGTCAAAGTCCATTGGGGCTCGCCTCTTCACTTCGCCTCGCGGGCACGGGCACGCAGGAGTGGCTCGGCGAGAAAATTGAAAGTTTGACAATGCCGGTGTTGCTGATGGCCGGCGAACGAGACGAGAAGTTTCTTCGCGAAGCAGTCGCGATGGCCAGTGATATTCCGGGCGCGCGCTGCGTCGTCATTGCGAACGCGGGACACGCTGCTCACCTTGAACAACCCGACGCCGTCGCAAACGCAATCCTTGAATTTCTCGACGAGGCTAACGCACAATAAGTAGCGACACCACGAGCAAAACTCCGAGCACGAGTTGGGACTGCGACGACACCTTTAACAAGACGAGCAACTCTCGCCCCGTCCGCGACGAAAACGCAATGAGCAGCGCCGGCACGTAGAGCACAAATACCAGCACCCCACTCACAATCGCCACGCCAAGTCCAGCCCCAAGGGCCATAGCAATCACGAAGGCGCCATAGAGCCACGCCGCGCGTTGTCGCCCGAGAAGCGATGCGAGGGTGTGTTTCTTTGAGAGTCGATCACCGTCAATGTCGCGCAGATTGTTAGCTTCCAACAGAGCGCACGCCGCGCTTCCCGTGGTGAGTGCCAACCACCATACGTGTGAGTCGATGGAAAGGTGCTGTACGTAATACGTACCTACCGTCGCCGCGAAACCGAAGTACGCCATAACGAATACTTCTCCGAGGCCGTAGTAACCGTACGGATGGGGACCACCCGTGTAAAACCAGCCCGCGAGGATGGCGCTGGCGCCAATAAGCAGTAACCACCACGACGTAAGAGCACTGAGGCCGAGTCCCGCCACCGCCGCCAAAGCAAACCATACGAACGACGCGTTTCGAACGTGCGTCGCCGGCACCAACTTGGAAGCCGTTATGCGAAAGGGGCCCACGCGAACTTCGTCAGTTCCACGAATGCCGTCGCTGTAATCGTTCGCGTAATTCGTACCAATCTGCAAGGCAAAGGCAATAAAGGCGCACAGCAAACTTCGTCCCCAACAAATGCTCAGCGGTCGAACGGCAACCGCACCCACGACGACCGGTACTAGGGCCGCCGGCAACGTTCGAGGACGTGCGGCAAGAACCCAACGACGTACGGGTCCAGGTGGCGCACTCGACGCCGACGCACTGGGACTGCTCACGGGCGCTTTGGAAACTTGGAGAAATCCGGCTTTCGGTGTTCGACAAAGGCGTTTCGACCTTCTTGTCCCTCTTCGGACATGTAAAACAACATTGTCGCGTCACCGGCCAGTTGTTGAATCCCCGCCAAGCCATCGTCGGCGGCATTGAAGCCAGCCTTCAACATGCGAAGCGCAATCGGGGAAAGCGTCAACATCTGACGACACCAAGCCACCGTTTCCTTTTCGAGGTCCGCGAGTGGGACGACCGTGTTCACGAGGCCCCACTCGAGCGCCTGGTTGGCGTCGTACTGGCGACAAAGGAACCACACCTCTTTGGCACGCTTGAGTCCAATGGTGCGCGCCAGCAGCGATGATCCGTAGCCACCGTCAAATGAACCAACCTTGGGTCCCGTTTGACCAAAGCGAGCATTGTCAGCGGCGATAGAGAGGTCACAGACCAGATGCAAAATGTGCCCGCCACCAATGGCGTAACCCGCGATGGACGCAACAACGGGTTTGGGCAGTCGTCGAATCTGAATTTGCAAGTCAAGAACATTGAGTCGACCTACACCGTGACGAGCAACTTCGTCGTCACCAATGTAGCCATCGTCACCACGAATCTTTTGGTCGCCACCCGAACAAAAAGCGTCGGGGCCCTCACCGGTCAAGATGATCGCGCCGACACTGACGTCATCACGCGCTTGCTCAAAGGCGTCGGAGAGTTCAAAGAGCGTTTGGGGACGAAACGCGTTTCGTCGCTCGGGACGATTAATCGTAATTTTGGCGATGCCGTCAGCAACGTCGTAGAAGATGTCGTCAAATTCGCCGCGGCGCTCCCACGTTGGTAGAGGCCACGATCGAAACTCTTCGACCGGGTCGTGCGGGGAACCTTGAATAACTGTGTCAACCATGCCGAAGAGGCTACCGCCGGTCTAGACCGGGGCAACCAACACGCCCGGTGTCGCCCTATCTCCCGGACGTACTTCGTGGTCGTGTAAACGCTCCGCTAACTCGCTTTGGACGTCAGAAAGTGCGGGATCGTTGAAGCGATTGATCCGCTGCAGTGGGTCATCACTCAAGACGTAGAGCTCCCCCTCGGTCCCGTCGTGCAGAGCTCCTTTTTGGTATTTCGTGAGGAGATACTTGGACGTCAGGACTGAACGGACGTGGACGTCGAGTCCAAAAAGCGCGGAGTCCCACTCGGTCACGGTGGCATCAAATTTGCGTTCGCTCGCTTCGGAGTCACTTTGGGGAAGCACGCCACCTTCAACCCACGACGGCCTTGGCTCTCCCGCCACGTCAAGAAACGTTGCGGCGAGTGACACGAGACTCACTGGTGCTTTCACGACCGCCGGCGCCACCGCACTCGACGGAGCTGGTCGCCAAATAAGCGGCAGTCGAAGAAGACCGTCCACGTGATACGGACCTTTGAACAGCAAACCGAAGTCACCTTGTAATTCACCGTGGTCGGTCGTGAAGAAAATATCAACGTCGTCGGCGCAACCCATTTGTTCCAACGCATCGATCACGCGTCCGAGGGCCTCGTCAATAAGTTCGACTTCCACCGCGTTCAGCGCGTTCACTTCGCGAACTTGATTTTCCGTCAATGTCGCGGGAACCCACTTGGCGGGAGCTTCGTAGTTACTCACCACTCGCCCGTCGTACCACGCTCGCCAGTGACGAGCCTTCTGATCAAGAAGAGCTTCACGCTCACTCGCACTAGTCGGATAATTGGCGGGAAGATCCACGTCGCGCCAGGGCACGCGGCTCACTTCTTCAGCGGGCGGATCCCAGGGATGATGAGGATCAGGAAAACTCATCCAACAGAACCAGTCGGCGTCGGCTGGCTGTTGTCGCAACCAATTAATGGTGCGATCTGCCACCCAGTCCGTGTGGTACCAGTCTTTTGGAATCGGATTGCTCTTTACTTGCGGTGCGTCAGTGTCGCCACCACCGGCGGCGTTCACTTGTAAGTCCGCGTCGAGTACTTGATAGAAGTTGCCAATTTGATCGGGATGATTCTGCTGCATCCATTTGGCGTAGTGCGTAAATCCCTGAGCGCCGTGGGTAGAAAATTCGAGATGATCAAACCCGCGGTGAGGACCTCGGCGTCCGTCGAACCAGGGTTCATCAACCGTAGGGATGCCTAGATTCGCGAGTGCGTTCTCACTAAATCGACCAAAGGGATCGAGAAAGGGTTCGAAGTGTGCTTTACCAATGAGCGCGGTCTTGTACCCCGCGTCGTGCAGTGCTTCGGCGAACGACGGAGCATCGATAGCGAGCGCGACGCCGTTCATCCAGGCACCGTGCGTACTTGGAAACTGGCCCGTCAACATTGACGCACGAGACGGCATGCACACGACCGACGTTGGTTGACATCGCTCGTAGCGAATACCCTGAGCCGCTAAAGCATCGACCACCGGCGTTCTTGATAACACGCCGCCATTACACGCGAGCGTGTCGTAGCGCTGTTGATCGGTCGTGACAAAAAGAATCTTTCGACCCATTTAGCTCTGCTCCCTCATCTTGTCTTCAGCCATGCGCTTAATTTCATCGAGTGCACCGTCCGTGGCACCGCCCGTAATGAGAGCAAGTGCGTCAGGCACCGCGGTAGTTGAATACACACACAACGAGTCAAGTGGGCCAAGGGCAATGACGTCAATGGTGCCTAAGTGAAAGTGATATAGCGGCGACGTCACCTTGTACTGGAAGCGTCGCAACAATGGGTCGACGGTCAAAATCTCCTCGGGCATCGAGAGCCCCGTACCCAAGGTGATGGTGCGAATATTGCCCTCCACCGTGCACGAAACAACGCCGGGGAACCATTCAGGAATGCTGTCGGGTTCACAAAAAACTGACCACACCGTATCGGGGTCCGCGCTGATTCTTCGCTCGTAACGAACGGTCGCCACTCAAGTTCCTTTGTTCGGCACCGATTAGTTCTACTACGTGGCTTCTAGTGTTTGAACGTGCGTGCGCTCGTTGCCCTCGATCTCCCCCTCGGTGCGTCATTGGTAAACGCCATGAAAGACGCATATGAGCGTGGTGAGGCTGTTTGCGTGCTCGACCAGCGTCTGAGTGCGTCTCGACGTCGTGAAGTGCTTGACCTTCTCTCGCCTACCGATATCATTGGCGGCGACGGCGATCGAACACCGTGGCCGAGTGGTCGAGGGGTCGACGACGGTGACGGTCTGGTCATGTTGACCTCAGGATCAAGTGGCGTCCCCAAAGCCGCGGTGCTTACCTGGCGCGCGATAGAAGAAAGTTCGAAGCGCACTTCGGCCGCACTCGAGAGTGAGAAAAACAGTTGCTGGTTGGCTTGTCTACCCGCGAATCACATTGGAGGCTTCGCCGTACTCGCGCGTTCCCTCTTTACAACTTCTGCGTTGCTTTTTGATTCGCCCATTGAAGATGGGCCCTCGAAAGGCGCAACACACGTCGCCGTTGTACGCACGCAGCTGGCCCGTCACGACCTATCGGGCTACAAATGTGTCTTGCTCGGAGGTGCTCGGCCGCCTGATCAATTGCCGACCAATGTTGTGACGACGTGGGGCATGACGGAAACTGGCTCGGGCGTTGTCTATGACGGCGTTGCTCTGGCGGGGGTTGAGCTCTCAACGCTCAAAGGCGAACTTCTCGTCCGGTCTCCCACGCTTCTTCGCACCTACCGTGAGCGCCCGGTGGCGTTCGTCACTGGGCCCGACGGGACGCCCGGTTGGTTTCCAACGGGCGACGCGGGCGAAGTGAGCAATGGCGTCTTACGGGTACGGGGTCGTCTCAGCACCGTCATCAATTCTGGTGGCGAAAAGATCTGGCCCGACGATTTGGAGGCACTTTTTCTCAGCGTGCCTGGCGTGCGCGACGTCGCGGTCGTTGGCGAAGACGACAACGAATGGGGCGAACGCGTTGTTGTCCTCGTCGTCACCGATACGAATGCCGACGAACTACTCGACAACTTTCGCGCCGTAGCGAACGAACGCATTGGTCCTTGGGCGAAACCAAAGTCCGTTAGAAATGTTGCTTCAATTCCTCGAACCGATAATGGCAAAATTCGCCGCGATCAATTAATGACGCTGTTTTAACCAACGCCGCCCGTTGGCTGATTCGTGGTGCCACCATCGACGACAATCGTTTGTCCGGTCATCCAAGAGGACAAGTCGCTCACGAGCGTCAAGGCAATCGTCGCAATGTCGTCGGTGTCACCGAGTCGGCGAAGAGGGATGCTCGCTGCAATCGCTTCCCCGTGCTCTTCCCAGAGTCCCCGCGCAAGTTCAGTTTTTACGAGGCCGGGAGCAATGGCGTTTACTCGAACCGAAGGTGCGAGCTCCCAAGCAAACTGCTTCGTCAAATGAATCACCGCGGCTTTAGTGACGTTGTACCAACCAATTCCGGGTTCAGGACCGAGTCCACCAATGGAAGCAATGTTGAGGATCACGCCACCGTGCTCCGCCATCCACTGGTGCCATACGGCTCGTGTGTGCGTAACAATCGACGCCTGATTAATTTCGTACGTTTTTTGCATTCGCACGTCGTCAATGTCCACGAGGGGTCCAAAGTACGGATTCGTTCCCGCGTTGTTAACCAAAATATCGGCACTGCCGAATTTTTCAATCGTCTCTCGCACTAATCGATCCGCGTCGGCCGCTCGACCAACGTGCGCCACAATCGCTGCTACTCGGTGGCGGTTGGCGCCAAACGTGTCGACGGCGACGGCGAGGTTTTCTTCACTACGCGACGAGAGCACTACCTTGGCTCCTTCGTCAACGAGGCGATGCGCAATGGCGAGACCAATTCCTCGACTTGCCCCTGTGATAATTGCGGTCTTTTCTTCGACTCCGGATTCCATGGGGCTAGAGCCTACGGTCCGACGTACTCTCAGCACATCTTTCGAAGCACCGCTAATTCGCCTCCTAGCATTGGTCCGTGCAACTTCCAGCCCCGAACCAACGGTCGTAATCGATGCCGCGACTGCGCGACGTGGGCAGCCAACTGAGTTCGCCCTATCTACGCCAGCACGTCACGAATCCCGTGAACTGGTGGGAATGGGGCGACGACGCCTTTTTGGAAGCCGCACGTCTGGACCTACCGATATTTCTGTCGATTGGTTACGCGGCGTGTCACTGGTGCCACGTCATGGCCCACGAGTCATTTGAAAACGTCGAAATCGCCCGGCAATTAAACGATGGATTCATTGCCATCAAAGTCGACCGCGAAGAACGACCCGACGTGGACGCCCTTTATATGTCAGCCACCCAGATCGTGAGTGGCAGCGGCGGCTGGCCCATGAGTGTCTTCATGACCCCCGACGGACGTCCCTACATGGCCGGGACTTATTATCCGCCCGTCGACCGAGGTGGCGCACCGGGTTTTCCCCGCCTGCTGAGAGCTATGAGCGACGCGTGGAGTGCCCAGCGCGAGCTCGTTGAACAACAAGCTGACGAAATTGCGGGCGCCGTTGACGCCGAGGCACTCTTCGTTGATCGTTTGGAACCCACCTCGAACACGACCTCGTGGCGCGACGTCGCAAAACTCCTGCGCGACGATCTTTTAGAACGCTTCCACGTGGATGGCGGTTTCGGTGGCGCACCAAAGTTTCCGAGACCAAGTTACGTTGAGGCACTTCTACCTTTCGCTAGCGATATAACCGTTGCCGACACGATCACGGCAACGCTCGACGCCATGTCGCGACGGGGACTTTATGACCACCTTCGAGGAGGCTTCGCCCGTTATAGCGTCGATAACGAATGGCACGTCCCGCATTTTGAAAAAATGTTGTCCGACCAAGCACTGCTCGCCAGCGTTTATTTTCGTGCGGCTCGTGCACTGCCGCAACACCCCGAGTGGCGAACCGTTGCGCTCGACACGTTGTCCTTCGTTGAAAACGACCTCCACGTTGAGGACGGCTACGCGTCGTCGCTCGACGCGGACAGCGATGGAAAAGAAGGCGCTCACGTCACTTGGACGAGCATTGAAGTCAAAAACGTCTTAAACGATGCCGGACTGTCCGACTTCAGCGCCGCGGTGTGTGCCCGTTACCGCATTGAGGATGAAGGTGCCTTCGAGGGTCGAAGTATTCCTCGACTCGCCGGCGGTGAACCCTTCCTTGCTTCATCGGACTTGCAACCGGCACTTAAGGCCCTTCGAGCGAGTCGTGACCTACGTCCACAGCCTACGCGTGACGAAAAGGTGATTCTCGAATGGAACGCGATGTTCGCGGTCGCGTGCTTCGAAAGTGGTGACGAGCATTTTGTGGTCCTCGGTGGAACGCTTCTTCGCCAACTCGCCGTGACGCACTTTGCCAACGGCTTCTGGTGGCGAACGAGCAATCACCGCTCGTACGCAACGTGCGCGGACGTGGCGTGGTACCTCCAAGCACTACTCGGTGCCTTTGAGGCAACCGGCGACGAAACGTGGCTTGACCTCGCGGGTTCGAGTTCGCACTATCTCATCAAGCACTTCTGGGACGGCGATCTACCAAGCCCCACTAATCCCAACGCGGGTCAAGGTTTCTATTCTTCGGCCGACGTCGTAACCGACGTTCGCATTCGTTCAAAAGAAATCTTCGACGGCGCCACGCCCTCGAGTCACGCGGCCGCGACGAACGCGCTCGCTCGGTACGCCCTTATCTCCGGCGACGAACTTGCGGGCGCCGTTGCTCGACGGCTCTGTGAGCTTGCTGGCTCCCTGCTCAACCAACACCCCGCGGCGGTTGTCGATCTCGTGCACGCCTGGGGCTTCGTTGACAACGGTGTCGAAATCGTTGCTCCCGGCGCAGCGAGTGAGCTCGTGAACCACGTACGATCGTTCTTCGTGCCCAACAGTGTGCTCATCACCGGTAACGGTTCATCCCCTCTCTTGAAGGACCGTCTTGCGGGACTGGTGTACGTCTGTCGTGCCGGCGTCTGTCGACTTCCCGTTTCGTCGCCCGAAGCGCTCCGAGATGAACTTCGTAGTGTCCAGGAAATCCACTGATGCCGATTTTTCGCCGAAACAATCCCACTCGCGTCACAAAGAAATTCGTCGAGCGACTTCCCGAAAGAGAATCACCCGATTATTCGCCAAGTTCCACGATGTTCGGACTCGTACTCGGCTCAACGAATGAAACAACGACGCTGATTGATCTGAAGTCCAAGGCGCTCGTTCGTTGGCGTATCCCATGGCCGGCGGGCGTGCAAAGTGACCTCGAAGTCTTTGATGTCGTGGAAGCAGAACTCGCGGTCGACATCGAACACGACGATCTCGCCCAAGTAGAAGCAGTAAGCGTCGAGGGACTACCCCGACGCATTGGCACGTACCGAACACGGCGAGTTCGACGGTGGTTTGAACATCTGCAAGCTCCCATGGACGGACCCATATTTGGTTTTCGCGGACCGAGTGCGCCGTACTGGGAGTTTCGCGGTGAACGCCCGAGCATTGCGTTGGTCGCCGCGCAGCGTGGTCCTCAGTTGCTTCGCCGTCTCGACGATGGATCGACCTGGGTCCGTTTTGGTTGGGGTGGTGATGACGTGTGGCTCGTGTGCGAGGACGCCCAAGCCATTCGTGCCATTGAAGCCACTCGTCGAGAGGCGCTCGCGGGCAAGGATCTCGCGACCGCACTCGGCTTTCGACCGGCCTACGTGCTCACGACATTGTCCCAACCCATTGACGGGCACTGCTACAAGATCTGCACGGGACTGTTGCCCCGCGGCTAGATCTACTTTGGCAACTTGCCCGAAGCCAGGGATTCGGCCATGGCCCAACCAAAGACCACCAAACGCTCCCCTTTAGCGGCCTTGACGGGCTTAAAGAGATTGACGGCACCTTCCAAGGGCAACGCCTTCGAGGCCACAAAGTCGAGTCCCCCGACGGGGCCACTGAGCGACGACATCACGAAGGTCTTGTCATCAATGGCCTTTTCGTCACCGAAGCGCTTGGCTAAACGACGGCCCCAGGCTCGGTCTTCGCCGGTGGGCTTGTAGCCCTCTCGAGGTACCACGTCTTCGAGGCCCAAAAACGCCCGAAAGCCGTCTGGTGTGGTGAGACGAGTGCCGAGCAAGACGTCCTCATCGGGAAAGGCCAACAAGGCTCGTCGAAATTGATCGTGCAGCAGGGTTTTTAGTGCTTGGTCGGACTTCGCGTTTCGATCAACGAGCGCCAAGCCCACCAACAGCGAGGGCGTCCCGCCGATTCTCTCCAGCGTGCAAAAGGAATATGCCCGAAGCTTGTTGCCTTCGCGCACTTGGGTGATCAAAACCCAGTCCTCACGTTGCTTAGAGAGAAAGCCAATATCGAAACCAGGCTCTCGGTCAACGCACAGGTCAGCCATTTCGGCTAACTCGGCATCATTGAGGGCTGTCGTGTCCTTCGTAGTTACCGTCATTGCCATAGGCAGACATTCTACGAGAGATTTGGACCCAGCTTTTTTAGTCCTAACCCGCTATGACGTTTTGGCCAAAATGCGAGCGAAGTTCGCCCGCCACGCCGCTTAGATCAACGCGCACATCATCGCCTAAGCGAAAGGCCTTTCCGGTCTGGCCCGCTTCCAAAATCACGGCGGTCGCCCCAGGGTGTCGACCAAGAATCGCTCGAAGTTCTCGCATACCGTCCTGGTTGAGGTCCTTTTGTTCGAGTCGAAGGTGTAATTCTTCAACGTCTTCGCCCAGTTTGGGCACTGTCACCTCGAGCGCGGTGAAGCGCACGGATTCATCACGCCACTCCACTCGACCACGAATAACCACCACAGTGTCCTTTTGCAAGAACCCACTACACGAGCCAAACACTTTGGCAAAGACATTTACTTCGATTGACCCGCCCAGGTCCTCCACAACAACTTGCGCCCAGGTGTCGCCATTCTTCGATGTGCGTAATCGGACTTCGGACAGCACGCCTCCAATGGTGCGGACTCCACCTTGTTCACCTAATTGTTCGGCCACTTCTTTTATTTCCGTAATGGTGCCGTCGGTCGAACGACGAAGCGAGCGCTCGACGCTCAGCAACGGATGATCAGAAATGTAAAGACCAAGCATCTCTCGTTCAAAATTCAGTCGCGAAAGTCGATCAAACTCTGTTGCGGGAATCGAGACATCGGTCCCTTCCCAGTCGCCGCCCTCGCTCGCTTCGTTCATCGCCGCAAAAAGTGTCGAAATGCCCACCGCGAGATCCTTTCGACGATCAAGGGTCTTCGCCACGAGTTCATCAATCACGAGCGCGAGCCCTTGACGAGGAAGTCCGAAACTGTCAAAAGCTCCCGCCTTGATAAGTGATTCCATCGACCGCTTGTTGAGCACCGCGGGATCAACGCGACGTACGAAATCGTAGACCGATGAAAAAAGACCGTTCGCCTCTCGTTCGTTGACGATACGTTCCACGAGCGACGTGCCCACGTTACGCACGGCGGCCATTCCAAAGTTGATCGTGTTATCGAAGTTCACACTCGGCGCAAAATCCGCGTACGACTCGTTGACATCGGGTACGCGCACCGTGATACCCATCACACGGGCCTCCGCGAGGTACAGCGCCGTTTTATCCTTGTCGTCTTTAAATGAGGTGAGCAACGCCGCGAGGTACTCCACGGGATAGTGTGCCTTAAGCCACGCGTTCTGGTACGCAATCAGTGCGTATCCGTAGGCGTGGCTCTTGCCAAAGGCGTAGTCGGCGAAGGGTTCGATTTTGTCAAAGAGAACTTCACCCAGCGCTCGGCCATATCCGTTTTGGTCCGCGCCATCGATGAACTTGCTTCGTTCGGCGACAATCATTTCGCGAATTTTCTTGCCGCACGCCTTTCGAAGATTGTCGGCTTCGGTCATGGAATAGCCGGCGATCTTGGTGGCGACACGCATGATGTGCTCTTGATAAATCATCAACCCGTAGGTTTCACCCAAAATCTCTTCAAGATCTTCGTGGTCGTAGAGAACGCGCTGGCGACCGTTCTTTCTATCGGCGTAGTGGTTGTGAACGTTTTCACCCATTGGTCCGGGGCGATAGAGCGCGACGAGCGCCGCCACGTCATGAAAACTCGTCGGTGCCAACCGCCGCATCAATGCTCGCATTGGCGTACTTTCGAGTTGGAAGATGCCAATCGAATTGCCCAGTCGCAACATCGCGAATACTTCCTCGTCGTCCAAAGGAACGTGATCGATGTCCACGCGTTCGCCCGTTCGGCGTTCAATGTTGTCCAGGGTGCGTTCGATAATTGAGAGGTTTCGAAGTCCCAAGAAGTCCATCTTCAAAAGACCGAGTTTCTCAATGGTGTTCATCTCAAATTGAGTGACGATGGGAGCGTCGTCGATGTTGCCGTTAGGTCCAGGCTTTCGTTGCACTGGCGCGTAGTTCGTCACCGGTTCTTTCGTAATGACCACGGCGGCTGCGTGGATGCCGTCTTGTCGTCGTTTGTCAACAAAACCGAGTGCCACGTCAATCGTTCGCTTGGCGTCCGGTTCGGTCTCGTACATCTTTCGAAGATCCGCAGCTTCGTTGAAGCGGTCCTCAAACCCTTTGGTTTTAGTGAGACAGGCAGCCAGCGGTACGTCTTTGCCCATTAACAGTGGCGGCATTGCCTTGGCAATTTTGTCACCGACCATGGCAGTAAACCCGAGCACACGAGCCGCGTCACGAACCGCGGCGCGCGCCTTAATGGTGGAGAACGTCACGATTTGAGCCACGTGTTCGGACCCGTAGGTCTCACTCGCGTAACGAATCATTTCGCCGCGATAACGATCGTCAAAGTCCATGTCAATGTCGGGCATGGACTTTCTTCCCGGATTCAAAAACCGCTCAAAAATCAGTCCGTTGCTGATCGGATCAATATCGACGATCTTGAGGCAGTACGCCACGCAGCAACCGGCCGCGGATCCTCGACCAGGTCCCACACGAATGTCCTCACTGTGCGCGTAACGAATAAGGTCCCACACCACCAAGAAGTAGTCGGCGAATTCCATATTCTCAATGACCTGTAGTTCGTAATCCACACGGTCGCGCACTGTGTCACTCAGGTCGTCGCCATATCGCTCACGCGCGCCCTGGTACGTGAGATGGCGCAAATAACGGTTTGCCCGTTGGGTGTGATTCTCCCCAGGGAATTCTTCGGGGGTCGGAAATTCCGGCAACGCGTCATTGTCGAAGTCGATTTTGATGTCAGTTCGCTCGGCAATTACCAAAGTGTTATCGCACGCTTCGGGTAACTCTCGAAAGAGGTAGCGCATCTCGGCGGCTGACTTCAGATAATGTTCCTTGCCTTCAAAGTGAAAACGGTTGGGATCCGAAACAAGCGAGCCGGTACCGATGCAGAGCAACGCGTCGTGCATTTCGGCGTCATGGGCGTGCACATAATGCAAGTCGTTCGTGGCTAGGAGCGGCGCGTTAATTTGGCGCGCGAGTTGCACCAATTGTGGATTGGTCCGTGCTTGATCGGGGATGCCGTGATCTTGCAACTCCACGAAGAAGTTTTCTTTACCGAAAATGCTTTGTAAACGCCCCGCGAGTTCCACGGCCTTTTGGTAGTTGCCTTGCAGTAACGCCTGTAGGACGACACCACCGAGGCATCCCGAGGTTGCGATGAGACCCGAACTGTGTTCCTGGAGCAACTCCCAGTCGAGGCGAGGTTTGTAGTAATAACCCTCGAGAAAAGCACGAGACGACAACTGAATCAAGTTCTGATAGCCCTGTGTTGAAGTAGCTAACAACGTGATGTGGTGATACAACTTTTGACCACCCTCAACGTCACCGCCGGTGTCATCAACCTTTCCTCGTCGGACCGGTCGGTCAAAGCGCGACTCGGCGGCCATGTAGGCCTCAAGTCCGATGATGGGTGTGATGTCGTGCTTTCGACACACTTCGTAAAATTCAATTACGCCGTAAAGATTGCCGTGGTCGGTGATACCGAGAGCTTTTTGTCCATCGGCTTTTGCCGCAATGACAAGTTCTTCAATTCGTGCGGCCCCGTCCAACATCGAATATTCGGTGTGGTTGTGTAGATGGACAAAACCGTCAGTGGCCATCAGACCTCAAACCTCTCACACGTTGACTCACCCCACTGTAATTACAATGAGGGAGTTCGAGCCTACCGGACACCCGTGACGCCCTGGTGGCTTGACCGGCTCTACAGGTACGTGCCGGGCCGTGCGGGTAGGCCGTCGGTCGGGCCCGCCCCCAGCGAACGATCGCGCATTTGTTGCAACTGGGCGGCGGCAGCGGCTTGTTGAGCAAATATTGAAGCCTGGATGCCATGAAAGAGGCCCTCCAACCAACCCACGAGTTGCGCCTGCGCGATGCGAAGTTCCGATTCGGTGGGAACCTCGGACGAAAATGGCAACGCCATTCGTGAAAGTTCAAGGCCGAGGTCGCTCGACAAGGCGCCCGTCAGTTCACTTATTGAGGTCTCGTAAATCTCGCGAAGTCGAGTCCTGCCCGCTTCATCGAGAGGCGCATTTCGAGCTTCGTCGAGAAGCGACTTCACCATCGAACCAATGCGCATGACTTTGGCCGGCTGAGAAATGAAATCACTCGCCTCTTCTTCGGACTGGCTATTTTCGCCCGAACCAGGAGGCAGCACCTGGTCGGGTTCGACGGTAACGCTAGAAGGATCAATGTTTTCCACCATGGCAGTGTGCCAGATAATCGACCTTCGCCAAACATGACCTCCCGGGATTTTCTGGTTAGCGAGGGGTACACTGCAGGAGTGAAGGTTTCTACTCGTGGTGACTACGCCAGCCGTGCTCTGTTGAGTCTGGCCTTGCACGAAGAAACGACCGGTCCCACTTCCGTGAGAGACATTGCCGATCGCACCGGACTTCCCCAGCCCTACCTGGAACAGATTCTCTTGTCACTCAAAGGCGCGGGCCTCGTACTTTCCAAGCGCGGTGTCGGAGGTGGTTACGTACTTTCTCGTCCCGCCAGTGACATCACCCTGGCCGAAATCGTTGCTTCCGTCGATGGGCCTATCGTCGCCGGTGATTTTGGTGAACCTCACAAAAATGGTGCCTGTGACCACGAAGGCAAGTGTGTCTTGCTCGCCGTTTGGGCCGACGTGGGAAACCACATGCGCAGCCATCTATCGAGTTACACCCTTGAAGATATGGTCATCGAAGCCCGAGGTGGCCGACCGGTCCAAAAGACCCACATCACCGAAGCCTCTGCCTAAACGCCAGATTTAAGAAGGAAATAAGATTTCCACCACCTGGACTTACCGTGTGGTAAATTTGTTAGGTATCGGTAGGAAAAACTATCGGTATTTAACCCCCCAGTAGTGCAAGGAGTTGCTATGAATTCCTCCAACCAACGACCCGCCGCGAACACGAACGACATGTTGGGATTGTTGTTACGCGATCTTGATCGCTACCCAATGCCTAACTACGACGAACAAATTGAGCTGGCAAAACGAGTCACCAAGGGTGACGAAGAAGCCAAGAAACAAATGGTCGCCGCCAACCTACGACTGGTGCTGCACTGGGCGCGTCGCTACCAAGACCGTGGCGTCGAAATGGTCGACCTCGTCCAAGAGGGAACGTTCGGACTGCTTCGTGCCGTCGAGAAGTTCGACTGGGAGCGCGGTTTCAAATTTTCTACGTACGCCACCTGGTGGATTCGCCAAGCGCTACAGCGCGCCGTGCAACAACACGGACGAACAATTCGTATCCCCCTCGAAGTGGGAGAGCAGCTTCAGCGTCTCGAAGCTACGACGGCAGAACTCACATCGATATTTGGGCGTAAGCCCACTGACGATGAACTGACCGAAGCCACGGGCATGACCAAGGCCGAACGACGAAACCTTGAAGGATTGGCCGGTGTGACAGCGTCACTCGACCAGCCGGCATCGTCGGACTCCGCGACCACGCTAGGTGACCTCGTCGCTCCAAGCCACGACGACTGGGTTGGCACGATTGAGCAAAACATGCTCGACGAGCAACTCCGCGGTGCACTCGACAAATTGACCGAACTACAGCGCGAAGTCTTGTCGCTGCGCTTTGGCTTGAACGGCGCCGCCCCCATCTCCTTGCAGGCCACGGCCAACAAATTAGATATTGGCGTTCGTCGAGTTCGAAGGGCTGAAGAAGAAGCGCTGCTTATTCTTCGAGGCGACGCGCAAGTTGTCGCGGCCCACGAAGTCGCCTAGTCGTCTTTAAAGTCCGGTACCAACGCTTGTAGGTCCTGGGGCAGCGGAGCATTCGCGTCAACGATATCACCCGTGACGGGATGTACGAACCGCAACGTCGTCGAGTGCAAGAAAAACCTTCCTTCGAGCAAGCGCCGATCACGACGATGGCCGTAGCGATTGTCATTGACCACGGGGTGACCGATTGTTCCAAGATGAACGCGAATTTGGTGCGTTCGACCAGTGTCCAAACGCAGGCGCAACAACGACACGTTGTGGGGCTTTTCGATGCGACGAAGTACCTCATAACTCGTCCGCGCGGGTCGACCGTCAGCACGCACCGCCATCAACGTCGGTGTGCGCGTGGAGCGTCCAATGGGTGCGTCCACTACCCCACGTTCTTCTTCGACGTAGCCCTCAACGAGGCCGAGATACGTTCGTTGCATCGTCCGCTCCGCCAGTTGATCGCTGAGACTTAGAAAGGCCCGCGGCGTCTTGGCCGCCACGAGAAGACCTGACGTTCCTTTGTCCAAACGGTGGACAATGCCAGGACGCAGTGCGTCACAGTAGCCATCAACGGCCAACTGCGCCATTTCGGGATACGCGGCAACCAGGCCGGCGACGAGCGTTCCCTCGCGTTGACCGGCGCCGGGATGCACGACAAGGCCCGCGGGTTTATTGATCACGACGAAGTCCGGATCGTCAAGCACGACATCAAAAACGACGGTGGCATCGGGTGCGACTTCACCTTCGTCACTGAGAGGAAGTACGGCCGAGAGGTGATCACCAACGTCGAGTGACTGCGACGACTTGCGCACGACGTGGTCATTAATTTTGACAAGACCCTCATCGATCGCGTGGTGCGCTTCCGACCTCGAGAATCCAGTTAGGAGTGCCAGTGCACGGTCCACGCGGTAGCCCGCCAACGAATCTGGAATAACGAGATCGAGTATCTCGCCGTCAAAGGCGTCGAGAACGTTGTCGTCACTCACGTCAGCAGCTTTTCGCCCTGGAGCAGTTTCACGAGAAGAACGAGAAAGCCAATGGTGATGGCCGCGTCAGCGAGGTTGAAAATTGGAAACGAACCAACGGCAATGAAATCCGTTACTTCGTGAGGTGAAGCAGCGAAGCGGTCGATAGCGTTTGCCACCCCACCCCCAATCAACAACCCAAAGCCCCACGACGATGCACCGGGTCGAGCACGAAGGCCGCTCAAGAGAACCGCCACGCTCACGACGATGACGATGACTGAAGTCACGATGGTGCCGGCACCCCGAAACGAAAACGCCAAGCCCGCGTTGTACTGCAACTGGAACCAGAGCGGACCAAGTATGTGCTTAGCTCCGGCAACGAGCGAGTGTCGAGCCCAGATTTTGCTGAGGCTGTCCGCAACCGCGACCCCGAGGGCCACGAATACCACCGTGAAGGGAACGTGATAACGGCTCAGACGATCGACCGACAGGCCGCGCACGTAAATACGGGCAACTGGTAGCGCAAACGGTCCTTAGGGATTCGTTCGTAACATTCGTCACAACGACCGTAGGAACCCTCGTCAATTCGCGTAAGGGCAACATCGATTTCGATGACCTTCAACTCCATGCGCTGTGCGAGTTCTTTCAGTTGATCACGTTGAACGTCGGAACCAACACTGGTACCGTCTTCGTCGTCGTACTCGAGTCGCTCTCGGTCCACCAACATCTCGTCGGCTTGCGCTTCATTCACGCTGATTTGAACTTCGGCAACTTTACGTTCGGCAATAAGGAGCTCACGAATCTCTGCGAGGAACGCAGGGTCATCCGCGTAGGGCTTCGAATGCATCTTGCGCTCGAGAGCTTCAACGCGCTTGCGCTCTTCGGACTCTCGACGCTCTTGGCGCTTTCGTTCCTCGGCTGCGCGTCGTTCGATTTCTTGCTGCTTACGGAGCCGCTCGTTTTCGATAGCCCGGCGTCGAGCATCGATTTCACGCTGTTTTTTCGATTCCGCCGCAGCTTTTTCACGAGCTTTTCGCTTGATTTCTCGCTCTCGGGCCGCCGTTTTCTCTTTGGCGGCCCGCTCTTTTAGCGCCTTAGCGTGGGCGATTGCTTTTTGCTTTTCCTTGGCCAAACGCTGTTTTTCTTGCAATTTGGCTTTGGTAGCTCGGTCGCGTTCGGCTTTTGCAGTCGCTATTGCTTTCGCCTTGGCCTTGGCGACACGAACCTTCTCAGCGGCAGCGGCCTTGGCTAGACGTTCCTTTTGAGCCTTTTGTGCTGCGAGAGCCTTTTGTTTCGCGAGCGCTGCCTTGCGGGCCAGTTCCTTTCGTTGCGAGGCGGTGAGCGGCTTCTTCGCGACCGCCTTCTTTTTCGCTGGTGACGCCTTCTTTGAGGTCGCTTTCTTTGCAGCTTTTTTGGTCACCGCTTTTTTCGGCGCCGGCTTCTTCGCGGCTGACTTGTTCACTACGGCCTTCTTTGCGGTTGATTTTTTGGTAATAACGGCACTTTTCGCCATCTAGCACTCCTTAGACACTGCAAGCAGTGTGGGCTCGGGCGATGACTCTAGCAGTCGTGGCTCGAATTAGGGACGTTCGTCGTTTCGACCTTGATCAAAATTAAGCACTTGTCCAATAGTCGGTGGTGTACCGGAGGCGGCGGGCGCGGGAGGTGGCGCCGTTGGACGAGCGGGCGTCGCATCAATAATGGGGCGCTGCGCGGGAATGGGTGCCGTGGCGTTGGGTGAGGCTGGCGCGGGCGTCACAGGTGGCGTTGGCGCGGCAGCGGGCTCGGGAGCAGGTGTGGGCGCGGGCACAGGTGTCGGTGCTGGTGGGGGTGCGACAGCCGTCTGCGTTGGACGAGGCGAACCATCGACCATCGGCTGCACGTTTTCATCCACCCACACGAGGAACTCTTGAAGTTGCGTGCGAAGTCGCTGGCGCTCGGATTCAATTTGGCGAGCCAGACGTTCCACGTCTTCACTGAGACGCTGCTTCAGGCCCTGTAGTCGCGTCAGTTCATCTTGTGCTCGGCTTTGAGCGTCAGCCAAGATCTCACGAGCGCGTTCTTGCGCCGCGGTCGTCACTTCTTTCGCCTGGGACTGTGCGGCACCTTGTGTCTGTTCGACAAAGTCCTGCGCCATGGCAATCATCGACGCAACGCGCTCACTAACGTCACTGGGCAGTGGTGGAGCAACCGCACGCGCCACCGACGCCGCTTCACTTGGTGCGCCACGACGATCACCGTCGAGTTGGTTGATTCGTTCGGCTGCTTGACGCAACTGCTGTTGTTGCTGGCGAAGCTGTTCCTTCAGATGTTCGGCTTCAACAGCGGCTCGCTCGAGAAACTCGTCGACTTCATCGACGTTGTAGCCCTTTAGGCCCAACTTGAATTCAACCGTACGCAGCACTTCCAGCGCTTGTTGGGGCGTGTTGGGACTATCCATGGGATTACCTTACCCCCGCTTTGGCGCCCAACACGGCTCTCGCCACTCAGATAATGCGAGCAATGATTTCTAACAAGATGATCGCGACCCAGGGCGAAAAATCAATTGGAAGATTTCTCGAACGTGGCAAAATTCGACGAATGGGCGCCAGCAGAGGTTCCGTTGCCGAGGTGAGAAGGTTGCGAATCGTGCGTAAGGTGCCCCCGACGTTGGGCGGAAGCCAACTCATCAGCGCTGACGCGATGATTAAAAATATATAAAGGGTAATGAGCGTTCGTACGAGGCCCATTAGAGGTCACGGGCGGGAGAAAATTGACGCCGCAGTCGGTCGTACGTCTCGGGATTGACGTGAAAATTCTGCGGAATGGCGATGTAGACCTGCGGGGTAATGACCTTTATGGAGCCTGAGAGCGTATAGACAACACCACTCGTGAAGTCGAGTAGTCGTCGTTTTAGATCGGCGTCGATGCCCATCAAATTGATGACAATTGGCCGCCTCGCCTTTAGTTGATCAGCGATTTTCTTGGACTCGTCATACGAAGTCGGTTGAAAAATAATGACATCGTCCGCTTGAGCGAGCGTGGTGATCGGTCGAACTGACTGCGCCTGGAGTGGACGGACCATGGGACGTTGCGCCGGAGCGTTGTTAAGCGAACCAACGCGAGGTACGGCCTCGGTGCGTTGTGCGCCGAGCGGTCGCGGAGGCATTGATGACGAGACCGGAGCAGGCGCACTCGCCCACTGCTGTTCCGATTGTTCAAACGCGGGAGCGTCAACGAAGGGTCGCTCAACGCCAGTTGATCGTCCGAAATCGTCATAGTCATCCTCGGCGAGACCCAGAAAAACCATAAAGCCTCGGAATCTGTCTTTGACCACTGCACTCTCCTCGCGGTAGTTGGCCGCCCCGTCCACCATGTTAGGCCACCCCAGACACGCCCTGTTAGAGCAGGCGTGGACCAAAGATTGAACGTCCCAGTCGGATCTCCGTACTGCCCGCCCGCAGCGCTAACTCGAAATCGTCACTCATTCCCATAGAACATTCCGCCAGACCAAATTCGTCGACAGCCTTTCGAAGTGCGACGAACGACGCCATTGCTTGCGCCGCGTCGGGCGCCGCGACCGTCATGAGTCCTCTCACGTCGAGTCCCGCGTCCTTTGCTTCACGCAGCAGCTCGCCAAGATCCTCTGGCGACACGCCATTTCGTTGCGTCATGCCCGTGTAGTCAACCTGTAGGTAGATCGACGGCGCCTGTGCCAGTTCACCTAAGACGTGCACTTCTTTGAGCCTCGAGACACTCGCAATGTGGTCAGACACTTCGGCAATGCGAGCAATTCTTCTCGACTGCAGTGCACCCAGGTACTGCCATCGCACGGCCACGCTTTCGCATTCGCTTCGTTTCTTTGCTAACTCGTCGAGGTAATTCTCTCCCACGTCGTGAAGTCCCGCTTTCGCCGCCGCCACGACAGCTCGCGCTTCAAAGGTTTTCGTGACGCCGACCACGCGCACGGAGGACACGTCGCGTCCACACGCGCTGATTTTCTCGTGTACGCGCTCAACGTTCTCGCGCACTAGCGCGTCAAGAGCGCTCTCAGCGAAGGAAGCTGGGGAGGTCATCATCGCCACCCACGTCAAAGAGATCGTCGCTCGCCTCGGCACCACCAAAGATGTTGACCGTAGGGCTCGCAACGACGTCGGGGGTTCGCGTGGTTTGCGCGCTAGGACGCGGGTTGGCGTTATCCCAACGTTCAAATCCAGCGGCGATTACCGTGACTCGCACCGACTCACCAATGTGTTCGTCAATAACGCTACCGAAGATGATGTTGGCATCCGGGTGAGCCACCGAATGCACGATCTCGGCGGCCTCGTTGACCTCGAACAGCGTCAGACTCGAACCACCGACAATGTTCATGAGGATTCCTCGCGCACCATCAATCGACGCTTCGAGCAACGGCGAGGTGATTGCGGCTCGCGCGGCGTTAACGGCGCGCCCTTCGCCCGTGGACTGTCCAATACCCATGATGGCGGTGCCGGCGTTTTGCATAATCATCTTTACGTCTGCGAAGTCCGTGTTGATAAGTCCGGGCACCGTAATGAGATCAGTTATGCCACGCACACCCTGTTGGAGCACATCGTCGGCGATGCGAAAGGCATCAATCATCGAGGTCTGCGCGTTCGCGACCGACAACAATCGATCGTTTGGAATGACAATCAGTGTGTCGACCTTGTCCTTCAAGGCGAGAATGCCCTTTTCGGCCTGCGCCGCTCGACGCTTACCTTCAAAACTAAAGGGACGCGTCACGACACCTATGGTCAAAGCGCCGAGGGAACGAGCAATGTCCGCAACCACCGGAGCTCCCCCGGTTCCCGTGCCGCCACCTTCGCCGGCCGTAATAAAGACCATGTCGGCGTCGCGCAATGATTCTTCGATTTCGCCACGGTGTTCCTCCGCTGCGAGACGTCCGACTTCAGGGTCGCTGCCCGCGCCAAGGCCCCTCGTCAGCTCGCGACCAATGTCTAACTTCAAGTCGGCGTCGCTTTGCAAAAGAGCCTGCGCGTCAGTGTTCGCGGCGATGAACTCAATGTTGCGAAGACCAGACTCAATCATGCGATTCACGGCGTTCACGCCACCGCCACCCACACCGAAAACCTTGATAACGGCGTGGTAGTTGTTCTGGCTCAAACTCATGAATTCCCCTCGAATGTCCAACGCGATTCTTTCCCACTTCGCCGGAACGTCGGGGGAATTTCACTGAAAAGTGGCCTTAAGCCTCATCGAAGGCTAGCCACCGGCTAAGGCTCGGTCAAATGATGCTCACTTCGCCTGCGTTATCGTCGGCGAATCGGGCACACTCACGTCGACCACGTCGCCGGCGCGCAATGTTTCGTGCGTTATCACCGACGCTACGGCCACAAATTTTGCCGTGAGATTCGTTGGAGGGCCCAGCGCAAACGTCACCGGCGTCGTCATTTTCAGTGACACGTTCCCATTCGCGCCCTCAATCACTTGGTCCACTTGTGCCGAAAACGCGGGTGGAAGTGCTCCGGCGATGAGCGCAGCGTTTTTACCCACGCCTCGATAGGGCCACGTCGTGAGTGCTGTTGGCGACGTAACGTCGAGCATAGGCAGGTTCGTGTTCGCGGGCGCGACTCCCAAATCACGTCCCGTATCGTCAACCAACTGCAATACCTTTGTCGTGTTGAACGCGACTCCCACGGGCGTTCGTTCGGTAACAACAATGCGCACCGTGCTGGGCCAGTGTTTCACCACGTTGATTGTCTTGATCCACTTGAAACCATTCAGCCGCTGTGCGATGAGGCCGTCGGACACGTCGATAAGCGCGGGTTGATTTTCCAGTCCACTCGCCAAAATGATTGCGCCATCGCTTTCATGCGTTGCCCCGACAACTTCCACGTGGTGGACGCGAAAGGTCGACGTGTGCAAGACCCAATCACCAACGGCCACGAGTGTCGCGACGAGCAACGCCGCGATGAACAAGCGACGAACCACCGGCGAGCGGCGAGGTCGTTTCGCTTCTTGCTCAGGCGCCGTCGAGCTCGTCGGTCGTCGACGACTCACGCATCCTCCGAGGAAAATCCCACCGTACGGACTTCACTTTCGAGACGAACGCCGGTAACGGCTTCGACCGTTGTCGCCACGTACGCCATGAGTTCACGAACATCGCTCGCTCGAGCACCCTCATCGACCTGAATGAAATTGGCGTGCTTTTCGCTGACGTGAGCGCCACCCACGCGGTAACCCTTTAGTCCGGCGGCGTCAATAAGTTGACCCGCGGAGTTTGCCACTGGATTTCTAAAGACGCTGCCGGCGTTGGCCCCGCCTGGTTGATGTTCTCGTCGCCAGCGCACAATCTCCTTTAGTTGTCCCTTCGACGCCAAAGCGTCACCGCGACGAAGTTGCATGGTGACATCAAGAACAATCTCTTCGTGACTCACGCTGCTGTGCCGGTAGCCAAACTGCAATTCCTTCGCCGTTCGTTCGATCACGCGTGCTGCAGGCACTGACCACAGTCGAACACCCGTCACCGAGGCCGCCATGTCGCCACCGTGACCGCCGGCGTTCATCACCACTGCTCCCCCGAACGTTCCCGGTACTCCAACGGCCCATTCGAAACCGACAATGCCCTGATCGCTGAGTCGACGAGCGGCCACCGGCAGATCAAGGGCGGCGCCGGCGTGCACGGTGACGCTTTCGTCGCCCGTGAATACGAGCGAACGAAATGCTTCGCCCAACTTCACGACGACACCAGGAAACTCTCCGTCGGCGACCAACAGATTTGAACCGTTGCCCAAGGAGCACACGGGCAGACCGCACTGTGAAAGTGCGACACCGAGTTCAAGCAAGTCGTCCAGTGACGCAATATCCAAAAACATGAACGACGTTCCACCCACGCGGTACGTTGTTCGCGAACCAAATGGTGCGTGGCGCGTAGCGCGGGAACCCGCCAGACGTAAGAGTTCTTCCCCACTCATGGCGAATACCCCTCGACCAGCTTTTGCGCCAACTGAAAGACACCGCCGGCGCCCATGACGAGTATGAGGTCCGTGGTGTGCACGAGATTGTTAAGACGCTGAACAACGTTGCCCAACGTGGGTTCGTAGTAGCACTGAACGCGAGTCGACGCACCGCGTACGGTGTTGACAATGACGTTGCCCGTGATGGCGTCGGGGTTTTCTTCGCCCGCCGTGTAGATGTCCGTCACAATCAGCGAGTCCACACCATCAAAGGCGTGTTCGAATTGTTGACCAAGATGCGTTGTTCGAGTGACGCGGTGGGGTTCGAATACGGCAGTGATGTGTTCGTATCCGAGAGTTCGTGCCGCGCCAATGGTCGCTGAAACTTCCGTCGGTAAGTGTGCGTAGTCATCAATCACGTCAATGTTGCGCCATTGCCCCATGCGCTCAAAACGTCGAGGCGCGCCCCGAAAGGCGGAGAGACCATGAACGACGACCGAAGGATCAACGCCAATTCGCAGCGCGAGCGCGGCGACGAGGGCACCGTTGGCGACGTTGAGAGCACCCGGAACGTTCAGTTCCACATTGACGCTTCCTCCATCCCAGGTGAGCGTGAAATGGGTACTCGAACGCGTGAACGCTTCATCACTGACGACGAAATCTGCCGCCCCGCTTCGACCAACGGTGTGAACAGCGCGAGAGACTGACTCGAGGGTTCGGACCACACCCACGTCGTCGAACCACACCACGACGTCGCCGAGTGTTCGCTCCATGAGTTCAGCAAAGCCTGACTCCAAACGATCGACCGTTCCATAAAAGTCAAGGTGATCAGGTTCGATATTGAGAACGCCGAGCGACGAGGGCGTGAGCAACGAAAACGACCCAAAGCTTTCGTCCACTTCCAATACGAGCGTGTCCCCGTCACCCCGGTGTCCGTTCTCGCCGAGTCCGGCGATTGGCGCTCCGAGCAACCACGACGGTTGGCGTTGGGCGCTCGAAAGCACGCACGCCATCATTGACGTCGCCGTGGTTTTACCGTGCGTTCCTGTAAGGCCCACGCAGTTCATTTCACTCGCGAGTTGGGCCAAAACGTGCGCGCGATCAACGAACGGTATGCCCAGGGCCACCGCGGCGACACGTTCGACATTGTCAATTCCAACGGCAGGTGACGCAATGACCACGTCGGCGCCCACGACGTGTCGCGCGTCGTGACCAATGACGACACGCACACCGGCATCTTCGAGGGCCCTCGTCACCGCACTCGCCGCGGCGTCTGATCCGCTCACCACACAACCCCGTTCGAGAAAAAACCTCGCCAGCCCACTCATGCCGGCGCCACCACAACCAATAACGTGAACGCGTGAGCCGGGAAGAAAAAGTGTGCTCACCCTCGTACCTCAGAAAGCACCACTTGGGCAATTGCCTGCGCAGCGTGGGGATGACCGAGCGCGCGCGCGTTCGCGCCGACCGCAGTGCAACGATCATCCTTTAGTAATTCGTCGAGGGCTTTCGCCACAGATTCGGCGTTGCACTCGCGGTCCAGCAACATCACCGCGGCGTCACGATCGACGAGGCGCTCAGCGTTTAAGCGTTGGTGATCACCCGGAGCTCCCGGCAGGGGCACGAGCACACTCGCAATGCCGAGCAATGTCAGTTCGGCAATCGTAGTCGCCCCCGCTCGACACAGCGCAACGTCAGCGAGCGACCAAAGTTCCTTCATGTCGGCAAACTCAACAATTCGGTAATCCAAACCATTGGTTCGTGGCGACCTAGCCAGGGTGATTTCGTAGTCACGTACGCCACTTACGTGGATGACACACAGGTCGGTGCGTTGTGACCAGAGATTGGCAAGTTCTGAAACTGCGGCGTTGACCGATCCCGCTCCGAGCGAACCAGTCATCACCACAACGACGAAACGCTCTTGATCAATCGGCGGATGTTGCGCGCTTTTCGCACGAGAACGAGCAGTTGGGTCACGGTCAAGTTGTGCAATGGACGCACGAACGGGAGCTCCCGTTAACACTGCTCGATGCTCGGTACTCGAAAACGCCACGCACGTCCGCGTCGCGAATCGAGCGAGAACGCGATGGACACCGGTCGCTACAGCGTCGAATTCCACCAGTACGAGACGTCGATTCGTTAACGCACTGACGAGTGCAAACGGAAATGCTGCGTATCCGCCCACCGAGACAACAGCACGTGGTCGCCATCGTGCGACCAAATACAGGGATTGCACGATGGCCACTGCGAGTCCGGCGACGGCGCCAATGTTTTGAACAACTGCCGAAGGCTTCAACGAACGACGAATGCCTCGGCCGGGAAGCAGCGTCAACGCGACTGCGTCGCCACCAAGTAGTCGGCGCTCTTGACCTCGTCGACTACCGACGTAACGGATAGCCTCACTCGGCCAGTCGAGGGCGACGAGTGCTTCAGCAATTGCTTCCATCGGGAAAATATGGCCCCCGGTGCCACCGCCGGTGATAACAATGGGCCGAGCCACTAATGCCTCGAAACGGTCTCACGTACCGGTTGTCTCATCTCGCGACGAGGACTGACGTGTTCGCGCCGGCGCGTCGGACGACGTTGATGGGCACGAACAGAAGGTACTTGCGCCTCAAAGGGTCGCGGGGGTTTGATGCGGCGAGCCACGTTGACGAGCAGACCAAGCGCCATCAAGTCAATGATGAGTGATGTACCGCCGTAGGAAAAAAACGGTAAGGGAATGCCCGTGACCGGCCACAGACCCACCACGGACGCAATGTTGATGACTGCCTCAAAACCGAGCCAGAACGTGATGCCCGCGGCCAGAAGCTGCGACTCTCGATCGGGTGCACGAAGTGCAATTTTGCACGCCAGAATTAGCAACCACGCAAAAAGAGCAATGACGAAGACCGCACCAATGAAACCCAGTTCTTCGCCGATGATGGCGAAAATGAAGTCCGTGTGCGGATTGGGCAAGAGGCCCCACTTTTCGCGACTTTGTCCGTAACCCAGTCCCGCGACGCGACCCGCGCCTAAGCCAATCTTGGCCTGAAGTACCTGATAGCCCGCGCCCGTTGGATCACTCGTCGGATGCAGAAACGACAACAGGCGCTCACGTCGGTACGGAGCGGCAAACGCGAATATTCCCGCGAGAACAACTCCCATAAAGGCGAAGAGTCGTATCGTGCGCCCGGGAAGGCCAGCGACGATCAGTACCGCAAAGGTGACGAGCACAATGATCGACGCCGTGCCCATATCGGGCTCGGCAAAAATGATGATCGCCCCCAATAGGGGCGGCACCGCTGCCTTTAAAATCGCTTGCCAGTTGCGACCACTTCTTTCGATTCGAGCCACCGCGTACGCCAAATAGATGCACGTCGCCAACTTGAACAATTCCGAGGGTTGAAACTGAAGACCCGAAAAACCCAACCAGCGTTGTCCACCCGAGGCAGACGAACCCAGCGCCTCGACCACCACGAGTAGACCAAGCGACAGGGCCATGAAAGCAGTAGCGAAGTTAGCGAGGAACGCCGACGTGATTCGCGTCATGAAAATGAAGGCCACAACACCAACCAACACGAATAGAAGGTCGCGCTCGAGATACGACCAGCTCGATCCTCCACTCGCGGCTGCCTGAGGTGCGCTGGCGCTTCCTACCGCGAGAACGCCGGCGACGAGAAAGAAAAACAGCAGCACGAGAAGGGAACGCTCGAGTGAGTTCGTTGTTCCGAGACGTGCACCTTTTTGTCGCAACATCACGCGACTCCCGAAATCTTTAAGAAGTCGCCGTAGAACATTCCCAGTCCTAGTGCAGCGAGAAGTCCAGCCAAGATCCAAAAGCGAATGATTAACGTTGCTTCCGGCCAACCCTTGAGTTCAAAATGATGATGGATTGGCGCCATGCGGAAAATTCGCCGGTGAAACAGTCGAAAGCTAATAATTTGCAAAATCACCGAAGCGGTTTCAAATACGAACAATCCACCGATTACCACCAGCAACAAATCAAGGTTCATGAGAAGACAGAGTCCGCCCAGGGCGGTACCAATGCTTAGTGCGCCTGTATCGCCCATGATTATTTGAGCCGGTACGGCGTTCCACCATAGGAATCCAAGACAACCACCCACGAGCGCAACCGCAAATAATCCGAGATCGAGCGCGGGGCCCAGGTGATAAATCGTGAAGTGACGAAACTGCCAGTAGCCGATGATGGACAAAATGGCAAAGCAGAACGTGGCCGATCCGGCGGCGAGCCCATCAAGTCCGTCCGTGAGATTTACACCGTTCGAGGTGGCCACGAGGACAAAAACGGAAAGCAGTATCCAACCAACAACTCCCAGTTGCCAACCGGGCAACGTCAGTCGAGTGAACGATAACCGCGTCGACGTGTGCACCCAGTACACCGCGAGTAGCGAGAAGCTGAGCGCGATGATGAGTTGACCGGCAAACTTGCCGCGTTTATTGAGACCGAGGTTTCGAGCGTGACGAATTGCCACGTAGTCATCAGCAAAGCCCAACAAACCTGCGGCCAATGTCGTTAACACCACCAGAGCGCCGGCTCGAGTGAACGTAATCGCCGTACCAACGTGCCCCATGAGATAGCCAATAACGCCCGAGGCCAAAATTACGACACCACCCATGGTTGGGGTGCCGGCCTTGGATTGGTGACTTTGGGGACCGTCTTCTCGAATTCGTTGACCGAGTGATCGTGAACGTAGAAAACGAATGTAGAAGGGCGTAAAGAACAGCGATATTAAGAATCCGCAGCCTCCAGCTTCCATCAAGCTCAACATGTCAATTCCTCACGCCAGTAACTCTCGTATGACAACGCGGTCATCAAAATCAATCACGCTGTCCCCAATAATTTGAGTTCGCTCGTGACCTTTCCCCGCAACGAGTACAACGTCGTGGGGTAACGCCACGTTAAGAGCAACGGCGATCGCTTCACGCCGATCACTTTCACGAAAGTACGTACTTTCCGGTTCACAACCACCTTCAATTTCATCCAAAATCATCTCCGTTGATTCACTTCTCGGATTGTCCGACGTCAACACAACCACGTCGGCCAGGCTTGTGGCAATCGATCCCATCGCCGGACGTTTCGCGTGATCACGCTCTCCCCCGCAGCCAAACACCACAATGACTCGACCTTTTCCAGCGAGTTCCCTGGCCGAGGTAATGAGTCGACGAAGGGCGTCGGGGGTATGAGCGTAGTCGACCACGACCGTCGGTCCTTTGTCGCTCACGATCTCAAAGCGACCGGACACACGAGCCACCGTACGAAACGCGAGGGCCATATCAGCAGCGCTCACACCCAAAATTGAGCCAGCGCTTAACACCAACAGCGCGTTATCGATATTGAAATCACCGATGAGTGGTGACTCAATATTGTGACCCCTCCACTCAAATGATGTGCCGTCACGATGTAGCCGAGCGTTGACAGCTTCATCGCGGTTCACTCGAGTAACCGGAATTGACAATTCGTCGGCTAAGCGAGCGCCGTAGTGATCGCCCACCCATACGACAGCTGTGTCGCTATGACTTGATTCGAATAATTCACGTTTGGCTTCGTAGTACGAATCCATGGATCCGTGATAATCAAGGTGATCTTGAGAAAGATTGGTGAAAATCGCCACCGAAAATCGTAAAGCGTCAACGCGATGTTGGTCAATTGCGTGGCTCGACACTTCCATGGACACCAGCGGTCGCGTTGTCTGGGGTCCCCACTGGTTGCGGATTGAAGCCAACGTGCGAAATAGTTCGGGTGGTGCGGGTGTGGTCCGAGCGCTTGTAAGAGTGCCAATCGTCGCCGCACTCATTCCCAGTGACTGCCACAATTCGCCCATTAACGTCGCCACACTCGTCTTACCGTTAGTACCTGTTACCCCGACGAATTGAATGCCGACTTCGGGATTACCCGCGACCCGAGCACTCGCCAATTGCAAAAGTGCTTGTTGCTGAGCAGGCGATACCACGAATGAAGGTACGGTGCTCGAAACCGTGGACGTTGCGATAACGGCGACCGCTCCGTTTCGCACGGCATCGTCAATAAAATGAACCCCGTCGGCGTTTCTTCCCGGCATGGCAAAAAAGAGCGTGTCGGGCTTGCAGGCCCGCGAATCAACCTCGACACGCCGCACCTCTATATTTCCGTGCGCGTTAACGGGCAATTCATCACCGAGAAGATCAACAAGTTTCATCACGTCACGTCCGATGAGATACTCGCACTCGTGCCCTTAAGTGGTTTTTGCACGACACTGGTCGAAGGGATTCCGTAGTGATGCAACGCGTAGCTCATAACCCGCTGAAAGACGGGAGCGGCAACCGCACCACCGTAAATCGTCGTTTGGGGTCGCTCAATCACCACGAGCATCGTAAGAACGGGTTTTTGGGCAGGGGCAAAACCAACGAAGCTCGCGTTGTACGCACCTTTTATATAGGAACTGTGTCCCGGCGTTGGAATCTGGGCCGTTCCCGTCTTCCCCGCTACTTCGTAGCCAGGAATAATTGCGTTGGTGCCTGTTCCGACGAGCACCACTTGTTGAAGCATGCTCTTCAGTTCATTCGCGACCGTGGGCGTGAAAGCTTCGTGTTTGGGACTAGCCGCAGTTTTCGTTATTGACCCGTTCGCGCCAACTGTCCCAAGGATCAGTTTGGGGGCGACGTACTCACCGTCGTTAGCAATCGAGTTGTAGGCGTCGATGACTTGAATTGGGGTGACCGCGTCAACTTGACCAATCGGAAGAGCAGCCAAGTCGCTCGGATACCACGTGGCGGCATTCACTAAGAGGCCGGGCGTTTCGCCTGGAAAGTTCAATCCCGTTGACTGTCCAAATCCAAGACGCTGCACCTGCGCCAACAAATTGTCTTCTCCAACGCGACTGGCAATTTCGTATGTGCCGATGTTGGACGATTGCGCGAGGATCTGTGTCGCGCTCAATGTCTCCAGGGGATGATATTCGGCGTCGTGGAAAACTCGATTCGAAACGTGCAGCGAATACGGAACGGTGAACGGTGTCGTCGGAGAGATTGCCCCCGCTTGCAAGGCTGCCGAGAACGTGACGACCTTAAAGACCGATCCTGGCTCGTACGTATTTGTAAAGGAGAGATCATTAATCGTTTGCTGCACACCCTTCACGCCAACCGACGTTCCCCACGATGGAATTGGTCCCAGTTGGCCAGCTTGCACATTCGTGTTCACGAGTGACGCGTTCGCCAGAATTTGACCAGTCTTTACATCCATAATGATGGCGTCGCCAGTGAGGGCTTTTGTAGAAACCAATTCTTGTGCGAGCGCTTGCTCCGTGACAAATTGCAGCGGCGTGTCAATTGTCAATTCGAGGCCTTGTCCCGCTTTTGCTGGACGCACGACGACGGTCCGCGAGCCGGGAAGCGAAATGCCCGACGGTGAGGCGAAGACGCGTTCGAGGCCGGATTTACCAGCGAGAAGATTTTGGTATTGATATTCGAGTCCAGCTGAACCGGCACCCGAGGCATTCACGCCGCCAAGCAGCGCTGTCGCCACCGCTCCGTTGGGTTGCTTTCTCTCCGAACTATTAAGGACCACAATTCCCGGCAAGTATCGAGAGGCGAGTTTGTGTCCGTCGGTGATGTTGAGAGAATTCGTCAAAATGACGTAGCCAGAGTTCTTTTGCAGTTTTGGAAGAAGTTGTTTGGCGCTCTCACCCACCAATGGCGCAAGAGCTGCCGCTTCGGCGACAGGGTGCTTGATCTGAAAATCGTCAGCGATGACCAGCGAGGTTGGCTGTGATACTGCCAGTATCTGGCCGTATCGATCGTAAATGCTGCCGCGCAACGCAGGTGTCGCAACGTTCGTGCGTACTTGTTCAACGGATATCTTTGAGTACTTCGTTCCATCAAGAACTTGAATCTGTACCAATCTGGCGACTAGCAGCAACATAACGAGGCCAATACCAACTTGAAAATAACGAAGGCGCTTTGAGAAGTAGTGGGCGTTGGATTCAATCGAATCTCGATGGTGCGGCGTTCGATATCGAGGCGTACCCGCTATTGGAATGCTCACGGGATAATCCTCGAAATAGGTTTTACCTTTGATGTGAAGGTCGGTAGAGCGAGTGGTGTCGTAAGTGGTACGGAGGCAATTTGAGTTACCGACGTCGGTTCAACGAGGTGCAAATTGCCAGCATCCGTAGCAACACGTCCGGGAGCTGCAATGTTCGTATAGTCGCTTACTTGCTGCGCGTAGCTCGACTGTGCCTGAAGTAATTGAGCTTGCAAGTTGTGCAATTCGATTTGTCGCTGCGCCGTGTATGTGTTGCCTACCAGCACCACAAACATTGCGACGGCGCCAATAATTGCTGCTCGGCCCGACGGAGCGAGCGCCGTCCAACGCCGAGAAATCGGTCGTCGATGTCGCGACTTTGTTCGACCCGGTGCAGTCGTGGTGACTTTGCTAGGCGGCGTTTCGCGTCGTATCGGACGCGAAGTACTTCGTGGAAACGTAATGACGCTCATGTAGCGAGCCTCCAAGCGACTCGAAGCCGCGCTGACCGCGCTCTGGGATTTGCGCCAATTTCGTCGGGTTGAGCCAGCAAGGCACTGGCCTTTTTCAACGTGACGGTCGGAACTGCTCCGCAGACACATCCCAACTCCGGCGGGCACGTACATCCACCGGTGGAGGCCTCATGGAGAAGTCGCTTTACTACCCGGTCTTCTCCCGAGTGGTACGAGATGACGGCGAGGACGCCGTGAGGCGAAAGTACGTCCAGAGCGCCCGAAAGTCCACTCTCCAACTGCGCTTCTTCGTCATTGACCCGTACTCGCAAGGCTTGAAAGACGCGCGTCGCTACGTGCCCGCGTCGACGAGCCGCCATAGGCACCGCTCGTTCCACTGCTTCGACGAGTTCTCCCGTCGTCGTTGGCTGGCGTTCCTTTATCGAGCGAGCAATACCGGGCGCGAAGCGAGATTCACCGTGGTCGCGTAGGAGTCGCGCGAGTTCGTGCTGATCAATGTTCGCAATTACCATCGCGGCCGTTACGTCAGACGTTTGGTCCATGCGCATGTCGAGTGGTGCGTCGGAACGAAAGGAGAACCCTCGCGATGGATCATCAAGTTGTGGCGACGAGACGCCCAGATCCATCAAGATGCCTACGACCGGTTCGCCCTTTACGAAGTCCCTTTCTTTTTCGAGAATCGTCGATATATCGGCGAACGTTCCCGCCACGATTCGTACGCGTTCTCCAAAATCGGCCAGCTTCGTCGCCGCCGCGTCACGGGCAACCCCATCACGATCAATTCCCAAGAGTCGAACATTGTGCGAGTGTTCCAGAATCCCTTTGGCGTGTCCGCCGCCGCCCAACGTGGCGTCAACCACCACGCCAACGGGCAAGCCGCTGAAAAGCTCGATAATGCTGCGCTCGAGCACCGGAGTGTGGTTGAAATCTTGGGCCATTCGCAGCCCTACGACCGACTCCGTCGAGCGGTAACTCGTCGAATACACGGTGAAGAGGGCGGAGGAGGTTTTCTTCCTCGTGCCGGTCGGAAGGCTGCGCATGGTCCAGGTTTCGTGGGGAAAGTTACGTAGTGGTTTCTCCTTCATTAGCCAAGGTCACTCCCATTGAAAAAACCCTCCGCCGGAGCGACCCGACTTTCAAAGCGCTGAGGGTTCCAGAGCTCAATGCGGTCAATCGCGCCAATGACGAGGACGTCGCTACTCAGATCCGCGAAGGCGCGTGCGGAAGGTGGAATTGCGAAGCGGCCTTGTTTGTCGACCTCGACATCGGACGAACCCGACGCCCACACTCGAGCGCGGTTGCGAGCTTCGGCGTCACCGCCTCGGCCGGCCTCAAGAATTTCACTCAGTTGACGAGAAAATTCACCGGGCGTCCATAGAGCAACACAGCCCTCGAAGTGTTGGGAGAGATGTCCTCCTCGTTCAAACTCCGGGCGAAAGCGTGCGGGGAGGATTAGTCGGCCCTTGGCGTCGAGCGTGTGTTCGTAACGTCCAAAAAAAGCCAGCACTTGTCCTCCTCCCAGTAGCCCTAATCCACCACTTCAAACCACTTCGAGCCACTTTATACCACTTCTCTCCACTTTTTGCCATTTTTGGCTCAGCAGAGGTCACAAATTGGGATTTTGGACGTGGGAGGGCGATACTGAGCCCCTAGAGATGAGAGCGTCGGAGTTTCTAGAAAGGGTGCTCAGCGAGAAATTATGACGGAGCGCTCGGACCACGGTCCAGAAAGCGCGAGCAAATCCCTGAGGAGTACTGACGAATCAGTAATACCGAGTGAAAAAATATTGTGGTGTGCCAGTGCATCAACAAGGTGAGCAGGGGCGGCTCGCAGGGCAAGAACCAATACCTCAGTGGATCGCGCTGGCAAAAGTGTGGAAACAAACGCTCCCTCTCGAACTCGCCACTGCGTGATCCCCACGACTTTTCGCTGATCGAGTGTCAATTCTCCAGGCCCCAAAACCGCGAAGCACGCCACGAGGAGATCTTCGTTGCTTCGATCAAGAGAGGTCATAATCGCGCACCGTCGACCAATTGTCGCGCTCAAAACATCACGCCACCACGAACCCACGGCGATGGCCATTGCGTTCACGTCGTTTTGCCAACGTGGATCACCGCGGGGAATCCAAAAGTCAATCCAGACGTCGTCGGGCTGAAGTAGCACTACCCCGCCACCACCGCGACGACGACGGACAACAAAATTATCTTCAACATCGTCTCGAAAAATCTCGTCCGGCTGAGAACTACCCAGCACCAGGGTGCGTTTGTCGACGTGCGCAAGTATCGCGGTGGGTTCTTTTAACGAACGAAGTTCTTCGTAGTCGTAAAGCTCCCCAAAACGACTAATCACGAAGCCTTTGGTAGATATGGCTCCCAAAGGGGGTCGGGGTCGAGCACGTGACGCCAGCGCCACCACGGCCCTTCGGGCACGCGCGGTTGGATACGAATACGCCAACCAAGTTCGTCGAGCAAGCGGTCGCTCTTAAGCATATTGTGTCGCCGACACGAGGCCACCACATTGGTCCATTCGTGACGGCCACCGCGACTTCGAGGAACGACGTGATCAATTGTGTCGGCGTGTTCTTCACAATATGCGCACCGATAGTCATCACGCAGAAGAATTGAGCGTCGCGTCAACGGTGGTGTTCGCATTTTCGTTGGCAAACGAACCATGGAATGCAGCCGGACGATCGAAGGAATCGGCACCACAATGGTGGCGGAGCGACAAACGCTCGGATGCTCAGGGGTAACCACTGGCTCGGCTCGACCGGCCAGTACCAAGACGACTGCTCGGCGCTCGCTCACTAACTGCAGCGGCTCGTACGTCGCATTGAGGAGGAGAACCCGCCCCACGCTAGAAAACTTACCGCCCCACGCCCTGGCGGACCGACCATACGGCGGCGGCCACCGCTTCTTCAGGAGTAAGGGTGCCACCTTGCGCACCGAGCGCGGTTGATTGACGAAACGCCCAGTAGTCGTCGTCTGGAAGTGGAAGAAACGGAACGTGATGCCACCAACGTCGTCTTCGAAGCTTGAAGCCGGCGCGGATGAGGGGCACCGCAGCCGCCGGATGGCGAAGGACGTAGGCACCAAGACCATGAACGCGACGCTTTCTAATCACGTCTGCGAACGCCACCCTACGCAGGCGGCGCCCACTAAGGGACCCCGATCAACGAGCGATGAAGGTTGAATGCGTACGCCACGAGCAAATGATATTTGAGCAACACACCCCGCCTCTTCATTTGCAGCGGTAAAAAAGAGGTCCCCAAAACCCAGAGCGACGGAACCCGCCACGAAAAAATGTTCGACATCGAGCAGCGAAGCGACGGAACCCGCGGCACGGCCCACCATCTGACCTGTTCTTCGGCGGATTTCGTTGTCGGCGAGTGCAGGCGCTTGGCCCGTCATACTGGCAATTGCCGTACCCGAAGCCTCGGCTTCGAGACAGCCATGCGCCCCGCAACCACAAAGACGTCCGTTTGGTTCCACATTGACGTGACCAATGTGGCCCGCATTGCCGTGCTCGCCATTAAGGAGTCGTCCATCAACTACTACTCCCCCACCAATTCCTGTTGAGACCACCATCGAGACGAAGTTGTTGAGATGTCGGGCGCCCCCAAATACGCCCTCGGCCAGGGCCAACGCCTTTGTATCGACATCCAACATCACGGGCTTTTTGATCACCGACGAAATGGGTCCAATCAGATCAAAATTCCGCCATTGAGATATATTGAGCGGTGAAATTCTACGGCCGTCTTCAAATATCGGTCCACCACAGCCAATACCAACGGTGGCAAACGGTTTGTGCTCGGCAACCCTTAGAACCAATGCAATGACGCGGTCAACGAGCGGTCGATCGCCTGCCTTCGTTTCTATTCTTTCGCGATAAGAGATGTCGCCTGTCGTCGAAACAATCGCCGCATCAATTTTGGTCCCACCAATATCAACAGCAAGGCATGGCGCATCGGGTTTTACCCCGAGCCGGTTCATTCCGGCTTGTGGCGCAAACGCTGGAGCCACGCGCGAACGGCGTTGGCCCGATTGTCGATGCCCTGATGTGGGTCATCATCACTGTGCAGCGAGCGAGTGAGGTCCTGCCACGAAGCTCGTCCTAGACGACGAGCGTTTCGCTCAATTACGACGGCCGAGATAAACATCATGACGACACCAAGCAGACCCAGCACGATGGAAGTCGAGAAGCAGAAGAGAAGTACGAGTAGTCCAGCCAAGAAGCCGGCGATGCCCCAACGAACCCGGCGTCCACTATGGGTGTAGACGGTGGTTTCACGAACGTTTTTGACAAAACGAGGGTCTTGCTTGGTCAAGGATTCTTCCAGTTGCGCCAGAATTCGCTGTTCGTGATCAGACAAGGGCATGCGTACTCCTTTCCTTGAACTGCTTTTTCCATCGTACAGTCAATCTCTGCTAATCGTACCGACATTCAATCACGTGGACTCTTAAAAAATTAGCGGTCCTGAACGGACCCTTACTTGCGAGAACGTCGCGCCAGTTCGAGACCCAGCATCCCCAAAAGAGCCGAAACCACAATAACGATGATGAGCGGTGCCCGTTCGCTCGCGAACCAAAAGTGGATCGTTACTGAAGCCGAGTTGGCCAAGGCAAACCACAACAGCACGAGAAAGGCGACGACCGAAGCTGCCGTCCAGCGTTGTTGTGGGGTCAGTTTGGGAGCCATCGCGTAATCCTTTCGTGCAAGAATTCCCATCATGGCACGGCCAGCTACCGCTCTTTCGTTCATCTGTACGGGGAACATATGTCGTTCACCAATGGGCGAGGTCATTGCGAAAACTCTTGTAGAAAACGACGATATTTTGGCCAATTACGTGCGCACGAGCAGTGCCGGTACCGCGAACTGGCATGTAGGAAGCCCAATGGACTCGCGCGCTCGGTCGGCGCTAGACCGTGCGGGCTATACAACACCAGGCAGCACGGCGGCTTTTGCCAATCGGGCCTATCTGGACAAGCAAGACATTGTTGTCGTAATGACAAAAGAACACCGTCACGACGTGTTGAAGCGACTCACCAACCCATCGACATCAGTGCAGTTGCTTCGAAACCTCACCGGCGAAGAGCGTGAACTCGACGTACCCGACCCGTACTACGGCGACGACCGAGAATTCGACCAATGCCTGGCCCAAATTAAAGAAGGCTGTCTTCACCTAATACAAGATCTTCACGAGCGTTATGTCCAACGCTCGTTCGAAGTTTGATTTCCGGAAGAGTCAGCGACAACAACAGCGCCAGGGCACCAACGGGAACGGCGTAGTGAAACAACGTCTGCACGGACGTCGCTATCGAATGCGAAATGACGCTGAGGTACGCGGGCGGAATCTTCTTCAACTCCGCCGGCGTCAACGAGGTCGTGAGTGGTGCGACGTACTTCAAGTGAGCGGCGTGAAGATCTGCCGTCCACGCCAACGGAAATTCGTGGACGTAGATGGCGCCAAAGACGGCGGTACCAAACGAACCACCGATGGATCGAAAGAAGTTCGCTCCTGCGGTAGCCGCACCGATGTCTTGCATCTCCACCGCGTTCTGCACGGCCGTCACCAAAATCTGCATTACGAGGCCGAGCCCAATACCAAAAACCAGCATGTCAAAGCTCATGTACCAACTGGACGTCGTTACACCCACTGTTCCTAGTAACAACAGTCCTCCCGTCATTACGGCAGTGCCCAAAATGGGAAAGATGCGGTACTTCGAGCCACGAGAAACCAGATACCCCGTAAGAATCGACGCGCCAAAAAGACCGACCATCATCGGCAGCAAACGAACGCCCGACATTGTTGGTGTGACACCACGAACTTCTTGCAAAAACAATGGCAAAAAGGTCATCGCGCCATACATGGCAAAACCTACGACAAAGCCAATCGTGGAAGCTGACGAAAACACTCGATTCGCAAACAAGTGCGGCGCAATGATTGGTTCTTTGGCCTTGCGCTCAATGAACACGAAGATGACGGTCAAAGCGACGCCGCCAGCAACCAGGAGAATGCTCGGACTGCTCGCCCAAGCAAAACTGTTGCCACCAAGGGTTGTAAAGAGTATGAGCGCCGAGGCCGCGACCGTCAGTGTCAAGAAACCGACGTAATCGATGGTGTGCTTCATTCGACGAACAGTGCCCGGCAACGCTGCGGTCGTTACGGCGAGGGCCAAAATACCGAAGGGGATGTTGACGTAAAAAACCCAACGCCAAGAGAAGTACTCAACAATGAGTCCCCCGGCTAAGGGCCCAAGCACCGTGGCGGCGCCGAACGTAGCGCCAAAAAAACCGGCGTAACGACCACGCTCCCTAGGCGGAATGATGTCCGCGATGATTGACTGCGCCCCCACCAAGAGGCCGCCACCACCAATTCCTTGCAGCGCACGAAAAAGTATGAGCTCCAACATTGAAGTCGAAAGACCGCACAAGACGCTGCCCACCAGAAAAATTACGATCGCGGCCTGAAAGTAGATTTTCCGGCCGTGCAAATCACCCAATTTTCCCCACATGGGTGTCGTTACTGTCGACGCCAAGAGATAGGAAACAACGACCCAACTCAGATGGTTGGCACCATGCAATTCAGCAACGATCGTTGGCAGCGCCGTCGAAACAATTGTTGAATCAAGGGCGGCCAGAAACATGCCGAGCATCAATGCGCCCAAAATGGCGTAAAGCTCTCGTTTTGGTAATGCCGGGTTCGTTAATTCGTCCACCCTCGAAACCTTCCTATCCAGCGCGCCATATAAAGGGCGAAAAAGGCACTCCACCTGCGGGCGCACGATTGAAGGACCGAGTCAATCACTTCAAACGAGAAATAATCTTAGTGCCCGAAGTCCAGTTTGCGTCGATGCGCAACTGCTCGAAAAACAGGTTCATCAGACGAAACATTGTGGGTGCGAGACATCGTTCATGATGACACCACGGTTCTGACTAAGTTAATCGCCGGGGAGGATTTCAATGAAAACGCGTCTAACGGAATTATTGAAGATTGAATATCCCATCATGTTGGCGGGCATGGGCGGCGTTTCCTATTCGCAGCTAGTGGCGGCGGTCTCGAATGCTGGAGGGTACGGCTGCCTAGGGGCGTCAACCATGTCCTCGGAGACGCTCTCTCACGAAATATCATCGACGAAGGAATTAACTTCACGTCCCTTTGGAGTCGACCTCCTCACAGCATTTCCAGACGACCTCGTTCGAAACGTTGAGATTCTGATTGAAGGTGGCGCGAGTGCTTACGTAGCCGGACTCGGTGTTCCACGCAACGTCATCGATCTTTGCCACAGCCACAACGTCATCGTGGTCTCCATGTGCGGAAAAGTGGAACACGCGAAACGTGCCCTCGATGCGGGTTGCGATCTCGTTGTCGCGCAGGGCACGGAAGCGGGCGGTCACACCGGAACAGTTGCCACCTTTCCCTTGGTACCAATGATCGTCGATGCGGTGGGTGCATCTATCCCCGTTGTAGCGGCGGGCGGAATCTTTGATGGACGAGGACTCGCGGCGGCGCTCGCTCTTGGCGCTGACGGAATTTGGGTGGGCACTCGTTTTATCGCGACGCCAGAAGCACGAGGCATCCCCGGATTCAAAGACGGCATCATCGCCACCAAAGAAGACGGAACCGTTATATCGAAGGCCTTTTCCGGTAAGACAATGCGTGTTCTGAAAAACCAAACGACCGAACGTTACGAAAAAGAACCCAGTCTGCTTCAACCATTTCCGAGTCAGTTGCTTCAATCATTTCGCGATGGAACATTTCACTTGGGAGCTGACGAGCATGTGGCGGGCGTTGACCCGGAGCGTGAGGGTTACCCGGCCGGTCAAGCAGTCGGAGCGATTACGTCTCTTGTACCTGCAGGCGACATCGTGAACAGCATGATGCGTGAAGCTATGGAAGATATTGCTCGCGTCGCCGCATTAGCGAACGACTAACTCGCAAGCCCTACAGGACAACTCACTCCCGTGCCACCAATACCGCAGTAACCGTTCGAGTTCGCAAACAAATATTGCTGGTGGTAATCCTCGGCCATATAGAAAGGTCCCGCCGGAGAAATATCCGTGGTGGTGTCGTCAAAACCAACGGTGCGAAGTTTTGCGGCGTACATATCCATAACGGCTTTGACTTCGCTCGCTTGATCGTCATACACGAAAAAAATGGCACTGCGATATTGCGTGCCAACTTCGCCACCTTGTCGATTGCCCTGCGTTGGATCATGGGACTGATAAAACAGACCAAAAGATCCAGGTATGAAATTTCGTTCGGGTCAAAAACAACCCTGACCGTTTCGGTGTGGCCCGTCTGACCGGTGCACACCTCGTGGTACGTCGGATTGGACGTATAACCACCCTGATAACCAACGGCCGTAACCACAACACCGGGTAATTGAAAGAACGTTCGTTCGGCTCCCCAGAAGCAGCCCAGCGCAAAATAGGCAGTTTGCGACGACTCGGGATTCGGAGGATTAAGCGACGTACCGAGAGTCATGTGCTTACGCCAGACCGCAATTGGCTCCTATCGACTGGGCAGAGCGTCTTGTTCGTTCACCATTCGAGGCTGAAATCGCGTTTCGTCATAGTGGGGCGCACGTTGAAACCCGACCTGCCACGTAGGATTTCAACATGCCCCAAAGGGATCTCACCGTCGAATCCATCGTCGACCGAATTCGTGCGTCGGGCGGAAGAGTAACGCCAGCAAAACGCACGCTCATCGATGTACTTTTTTCGAGTGATCAACATTTGACTGCCGAAGACATCACCGCCCACGTGCAATCAACGTCTCCCGAGACAAGTCCATCTACTATCTATCGAAACTTGGAAGAACTCGAGCAATTAGGCATCGTTGTTCACGCGCACTTAGGACGCGCCGCCGCGGTCTATCACCTGGCTGGTCCCGTGCACGGACACCTCATCTGCTCAAATTGCGGCACGACGATTGAAGTGCCGTCACCCTACTTTGAATCATTTACGACGGCGGTATGGAACGATTTCCATTTCATGGTCGACCGACACCACTTGGCCATATCCGGTCTTTGCGCCGCCTGCTTCGAGCGCTAAATTCTCGGGCCTTAGCGCCTACGAACTCGCCAAACCATCCGCGGCCAGAATCTCACGGCGTGGAAGTCGCGCGGAATAGATCGAATAGCCGTCAACAAGTCGGACCAACACCGTAGCTATGGCGGTCGCTGCCATCATCGGCACCATAAGAGCAAAGCCACTGTGCGTGAGCTCGAGCACTAGGGCGAGCCCAACGAGCGGTGCTTGCATGGAGGCTCCAATCATGGCGGCGGCTCCCACCATCGCGAACGCTCCGACCGGTGTGCCGGGCCACGCGTGCGTCCAGGCGAGACCAAAAAATCCACCGACGAGTGCACCCGTGCTGAGAAATGGTGTGAAAAGTCCGCCGCTCGCGCCACTTCCCAAACACATTGCTGTGACGAGTGGCTTCAGCGCGAATAGAGCAAAAAGCATCATCAATCCACCTTCGCCCAAAAACGCAAAGTGGGCCGCGTCTTTTCCGTTACCCAAAAGTTCTGGATATTTAAAACTCAAAAGCCCCAGCACAACGAACGCGGCGAACGGCATGATGAGTAACCACTTACCCTTTGCTCGGTTATGTGACACCCAGCCAATGAGGCGAACATAGAAAATTGCCAACAACCCAATGATTGGTCCGATGATGAGTGACCAAATCATCAACGACGTAGAAAAATGGTAGGTCGGAATTTTTATATACGTGGCGGAGTTAGGCAAATAAATCCACGCCACACTCGTCGCGACGAATGAACAGACCAACGCCGGCAAGACCGACGGTAACGCCAGACTCCCGTAAAGAACTTCGGCAGTAAACAATGCTCCGCCGAGAGGAACGTTATAGACGGCGGCAAGCCCGGCGCCACCGCCGCACGCGACGAGTAAGCGACGTTGGGCCGGTGTGAGATTAAGCCAACCCGACAAGAAACTGCCCGACACACCTCCCATAAGTCGCGGTGCGGCTTCGCGCCCAATTGAGGCACCCATGCCGATCACGACTTCGGAGAGCACTGCGTTGATGGCGCTACGGGCAACGGGTAATTCGCCCGAACCATTCCACACGGCGTCATCCAGATCTTGGCTCGAGCGTTTTGAGAAACGTCCAAGCAAATACCAACCAACGCCGCCAACAACACCGGCGACCATGAGTGCTGCGAGGCGGCGCATATCCGAGTCGCGCGCGACAGCCGATTGAAAATCGCCAACGTGATAGCCGAACGTGAGATGTTGAATTTCAAACAAGAACGCCATCAGCGCCGCACCAAAAAGTCCGGTGGCTACCCCAGTCAAAACAACAGCCAACCAGAACTTTGGCGTTAGGGATGTTTCGCCGTCGCTCGTGGCGTTGGGTTGTTCCATTGCCCCACGACCCGAAGGCAAGCGGTGTTTTAGAATTGGTTGCGGAGAGCGTTGGCGATCAGATTCAGTATCCCGCTTACGCACGGCAACTTCCCTCACATTTGCAAAACGTCACACTCAAGCGTAGTCAAGTGTGCATTGCGTGATGAAAAAGAGTGCTTCGTTTTCTAGTTAAGAAGTAGGAATTAAGAAGAAGGCCAAACTCCGACTGGTCTGAAAGTGGCCCATTAATTTTTCATCGACCGATCTTTCCAGTTTCCTGATGCAACGCGGTCAGTCGAACGTGCCTAAATCAATTACGCGACATAACACTTCACTATCAATTGGCAGCGATAGGAAAGTTGCGCAAGACACAGTTTTTCGCAATTAAGAACCCACGCTGCGCAGGCACGAGTTCGCGAGAACCCAGCAACGACGACACTACCGAGCCTCTTACGCACTTCTTAATTCAACCAGAGTGGACTCTCATTGCTGACTGGTAAAACGTAGGTAAAGGAGTCGCGTGATACATATCGAACATCTGACGAAGCGTTACGGCGACGTCACCGCAATTAATGATCTCAGTTTCGACGTCAGAGCTGGCGTCGTCACCGGATTCCTAGGACCAAATGGATCGGGAAAGTCAACGACCATGCGCGTCATTCTCGGACTTGACGCGCCGAGCAAAGGTACGGCAACCATCAATGGTAAGGCGTATGCGGATCTCAAGAGTCCGCTGCGCGAAGTCGGAGCACTCCTTGACGCCAAGGCCGTTCACCCAGGACGAAGCGCACGCAATCACCTTTTGTCATTGGCCGCGTCCAACAAAATTAAGGCATCACGAGTTGACGAGGTATTGGAAATCGTTGGGCTTAGTGGCGTTGCGAAGAAACGCGCGGGCGACTTTTCCTTGGGTATGGGACAACGACTCGGTATTGCCGCCGCCATTCTTGGCGATCCTCAAATTTTGCTCTTTGACGAACCGGTGAACGGACTTGACCCCGAAGGTATTCGTTGGGTGCGCGATCTCTTTCGTTCGCTCGCCAATGAAGGACGAACAGTTTTTGTGAGTTCGCACTTGATGAGTGAAATGGCACTCACCGCTGACCATTTGGTAGTTATCGGACGTGGCCATCTGATTACGCAAGGTTCAGTGGCCGAACTCACGGCCAACGCGAAGTCAACGGTCTACGTTCGATCCTCTAACCCCAACGGTTTGGCCGATGCTCTTCGATCAAAGAAGTTCGAAGTCAGTGCCAACAACGAGCAGTCATTGTCTGTTATCGGCGCAACTTCTGATGAAGTAGGCGAGCTCGCGCACGAACTCGGCATAACGATATTGGAGTTGACGCCAGAGCGTGCATCGTTGGAAGAAGCATTTATGGAATTGACGGCCGACGAAGTTGAGTACAGCGGGTCGCCATCGACGAAGAAAGCAGTAACCGCATGAGCACCACCATTTCACTAGGCAGCAGTGTTCGTTCAGAGTGGATCAAATTTCGATCCGTTCGGTCCACTTTGTGGGGGCTAATAACCCTCGTGATTCTCACGATTGGCATTGGGGTGCTCGTGTCGTTCGCCGTTCGGGGCCACTGGTCGCACGCATCGTTTCGCGACCGCATCACGTTTGATCCGGTAAATACGAGTCTTTCGGGAACACTGTTCGCACAGTTTGCCGTTGGAGTAATTGGAGCACTTTTCGTGTCGAACGAGTACGCGAACAAGACAATTCGAACGTCGTTATCTGCAATGCCGCGGCGAATGACGTTTGCCTTTGGAAAAATAACGGTACTCGTGGTGAGTTTGTTTCTTATTACCGAGGCCGTGTGCATCATTGCGTTCCTCGCCGGGCAGTCAGTGCTGTCCGGTGTTACGCCGACAGGTTCGCTGGGTAACGCCAGTGATCTTCGAGCGGTGCTCAGCGCGGGTGTCTATCTCACGCTGCTCAGTCTTTTGGGTCTTGCTCTTGGCCTCATTCTTCGCCATACGTCTTGGGCCATCAGTGTCTTTGTCTCACTTCTTTTGATTCTTCCGTTACTCGTTTTCCTCTTACCCTCCAACTGGCAAAACGATGTTTCTAAGTATCTGCCCGCCAATCTTGGTCAGTCCATGACATCGACGACAGTGGCGGCTCATTCGTTTGCGCCATGGACCGCCATGATCATTCTGGTGGTGTACGTCGCGGGACTTTTGACTGCTGGCCTCATGTTGCTCGTTTCACGAGACGTCTAGGAAAACAACGCGAGCAGTACCGTTGGTGCATGGACCTCACTGATGCCCTGCGCACGACCGGATCGATACGAACATTTAGCGATCAGTCTGTATCCCTTGAGACGGTGTACGAAATTCTTGACGACGCCCGCTTCGCCCCGAGTGGGGGCAACCGTCAAGCTTGGCGAGTAATCGTCAGCACGAATTTCGAACAACGTCGAGCCCTTCGTGATCTTTATCTCGACGGTTGGCACGATTACATAGCGCACGCTCTCGCGGGCCTTATTCCCTTTTCACCCCTCGCAACTGAAGAAGATCGTGTTCGAGCAAGTGCGCAGCGCGCCGCGGCCGAAGCGCGCTCAAAACCCGATGGTTTCGCCGAGACGATCGACCAAGTTCCCGTCCTGCTTCTGGTGTGCGCTGATCTCAGTGTTCTCGCCGCAGTGGACCGTGACCTTGGTCGTTACCAAATTGCCGGCGGTGCATCCATCTACCCGTTCGTGTGGAGCATTCTTCTTGCGGCGAACGAACGCGGACTTGGCGGGGTTATGACGACCATGGCTACGCGCAACGAAGACGCTGTTCGAGAGGTCTTCAAAATTCCAAAGACATTCGCTCTCGCAAGCGTCGTGGCTCTGGGCTACTCGTCAACGCGTTTGAGCAAACTTCGTCGACGATCCGTGGAGGAATTCACGACCATCGATAACTTTGATGGTCAGCCGTTAACGCACTAGACCGTCAGACACTGATCGGCCAGCGGCCTTTGCGCTTGGGACTGAGCAAGAGGTCCGTTTGGTCTCGACGAAGATGCTCTTGTCGCCACACTAGAAGTTCTTGAGCACCACGAAGTATTTGGGACGGGTCCTTTGACTCGGTACGCCACGTGGGATCGGTGGCGAGATCAAAACACTTGAATGACCCATCGCCAAACTGGACGTAGGCGGTGTCGTCGCCCACCGATACGGCAAGATTCTGCAACGACAAGAAACGGTCATTGGGCCAGTTCTCGGCTCGAGAGCCAATGAAGAAAAATCGCCAGTCCCATTCGTAATGAGCACAGGTACGCCACGAGGTCTCTTCGCCACGTAGCAATGGACCGAGTGATCGTCCATCAGTTTGTGCTGGGATGTCGACGCCCAGCGCGTCGCAGAGGGTCGCCAGTACATCAACGTTCTCCGTAAACTTGTCTATCGCGACCCCTCGTCGCTCATTGCGAGGATCGCGCCATAATCCCAAAATGTTGTAACTCTGCGGGAAAAACGCGAGCTTCTCTTTGAGCCCGTGATCGCCCAACTGTTCGCCGTGATCGGAGGTAACGATGACGATGGTGTCGTTCCACTCCCCTCGCTCTTCAATAGCCGACACAACGTTCGCCAATTGGCTGTCGACTTCACTGATCATTCCGAAATACTGCGCACGCATGTAACGCATCGAGGCTTCATCGGTCGGCGCGGCCGAAGCCTCAAAAGACATCGACAAGTCGTGCAGCGGGTGTCGAAATTCCCGATCAACCGGACGTATAGGGAGGCCAACGTCGGCCGGGTCATACATTGAGGAGAAAGTGCCCGCCGCCGCGTATGGCGGATGAGGGCGCAAGTAACTAAGGTGCGCGAACCATCCGGTGTCTTGGCGCGAAAGCCAGGTCGTGAATCGGCCAGTCAAAAACGCCGTCAACGAAACTTCACTGGGACGATCGGGCTCACCCAGCGCCGCCGGGTGCCAACCACTTTCCACGTCGTAACCTTTTTCTCGGAGCCACTGCACCCACGGGCCTTGGCTCTCTTGCATGTAACAACCCACAGAAAATCCCGGCAAGATACCGTCGTAGTTATCGAGTCGTGGATCATCGGCCCCTTGCGCCACACGCGGATCAATACCTTGATCGGTGTAACCAAAGAGCGTTGGGTCATACCCGGCGAGCCGTGCCACCGTCGCCACATTCTCGAACCCGTCCGCTAACGGTGAGCCATTCGCGACGACGCGATTATTCATCTGGTACGTGCCCGTGTACAGAGCTGCCCGGCCAGGAGAGCAAGGTGCAGCCTGCGAATAATGGCGACCAAGCCGCACTCCTTCGCGCGCAATTCGGTCGAGGGTGGGAGTTTTTACCAACGGGTGTCCCGCCGCGCCATACGCGTCACCGCGAAATTGATCGAGCGTAATGAACAGTACGTTCATGCGTTGCTTCGCGCGACAAAATCGTGAAGGTGTTGTGCCACGTCGTCAAGTATGGCGAGCGCTTCAGGGACCACACCGCCAAGTCGCACGAACCCGTGCACCATGCCCTCGGCTTCCAGCACTTCAACCGGCACACCAAAATGTTCGAGAAGCCCTGCGTAGGAGACACCTTCGTCACGAAGCGGATCAAACTGCGCAACAACCACGATTGCGGGTGGCACGCCGACCAAGTCGGTATTCATCAGTAAATTGACCCGCGGATCGCTGTGATCGCTCCACGCACCGAGATACTGCTCATAATCGAAGCGCAAATGATCGGTCTCCAAAAGAAAACCATTTCCAAAATCGTGTGCTGACTGCGTCACCAACTCAGGACCAATAGTCGGGTATAACAACGCCTGAGCCGCAATCGGTAACTCGTCTTTGCGCGTCACGTTCGCCGCGACGGCGGCCAACGTCGCACCGGCCGAGTCACCAATGAGAACGAGTTTCGCTTTCGCATCGGCAAAGTTTCCGAGGTGACTTGCCAGATAACGGACAACTCCAACGGCATCATCGATTGCGGAAGGAAATGGAAATTCCGGGGCCAGTCGGTAGTCAATAGCGACGAGGCGCATACCGGTATCGTTCGCGAGTCGACGACAAACGCCGTCGTGTGTGTCCAGGTCGCCTACGACAAATCCACCGCCGTGGAAGTACACGAGCAGCGCGCAACGCTCGTCAGTCTCTGGTACGTACAGCCTCGCCACAATCTCGGCGTGTTCGAGGGGAAGAACAAAATCGACAATCTCGGCGACGGCAATTTCGTTACCTCGCAATGCCTCGGCCAGAATCTTGGTTTCCGAGCGTCGCTGCGCCATTGTCTGCGTGGCGGGGTGTGCGGGCGGGCGTTCACGAACCGCTCGCACGAAAGGTTCAATCGCAGGATGTACCAAGATCACTCCTTCCAAGGGCCATCATAAACACCATGACGATTCCTTTGAAAAGTGAGTACGTGAGCTCTAAAAACAACGATGCCGCGGGGATCACCCCGCGGCATCGCGCTGAAACACTCGCCCGAGGGCGATTCGTACTTCTAGTTAAGCGGTCCCACCGGCAAAACGGTGCGGCCCCAGGTCTTGTTGGTAACGACCGCGAACGATCCGTACCAAGCAGCAGCGGCAGTTGCGAGACCGAGGTAACCACCCCAGTGTCCAATTGTCACGTGACCATTTCCAAGGTCCGATATTGCTAAGAGGATGAACGTAATCGTTAGCAAGACAAAGACCGTCGCAATGACCACTGTCGTCTTCAGCGACGCAATTGTCATATACGCCGTGAAAATGGCCCATCCAATGAGATACGCAGCGACTGCGTGCGCCGTTACTCCCGATGATGTCTGGTTCACCAGCCAGTAGAAGGACAGCCAGAACGCTCCGTACGAAACGAATGCTGTGGCGCCAAAGGTATTGCCCTTAGCAAATTCCCACAAGCCCGCCAGTAGTTGAGCGATGCCTCCGTAGAAGATGGCGAGTCCAAATACTTCACCACTGGCGTGAAGGATGTTGGCATTCGCCAAGCTCAGCAGGAACGTCGTCATAGCGAAGCCCGCAAGGCCCAACGGCCCCGGGTCGGCTATGCCGGCGCCAAAAGCTGGCGCGCTTGATCCATGGTTAATGCTCATTTGTATTCCCCCCTTGACTCGAAAGCGACATGCCCGCGAGGTAAGTGATACAGGTTCCTTTTTAACGTGGCTTTTGTTGTTAATCAAGTATTAACAACAAAAAATCCTCGATTTTGGGCGAAACGTCGTGAATGGTGATGATTTCGACGCCTAAATAGCTCATCGAAGGTCCGGTTATGGTGCCGCTCACGGCCGAGCTCGCGTCCGGCACCATCATCAGCTCCGCGACGTCCGCATGGTATTTACGCCCAAAGGGCCCTACAGTGCGAGCCATGATTGCTTCATATTCTTTTGCGAGGCGAACCGTCGGACCGTCACGCCAAACAGGAATTGGCCGAGCGCCAAGGCAGCGAACCGTCATCGTGGCAATGGTTGTTCTCCTCGGTGCGACGCTGATAACTCAATTGGCGTGGTACGAAACTGCCTTCGCGAAAGGACCAGCGGCGTACAACGCGAATTGCTCCAAGGGAAACACCGATCTTCAAATTGACACGTGCCTGGGTCAAGCAGTCAGCGCGGGAAACGTTCTTCTTAGTTCAATTGTTTCGACTCTCGAGAGGAAAATTCCCGATCGCGTGGAGCGAAACGACCTCTCGATTTCAATTACCGCTTGGAAGAAATACGTCGTGGCCGAATGCATCGTAGAGAGCCACCCCTTTACCGGTGGCACGATCTACCCGATCATTTACAGCAGTTGCCAGCAGACACTCACGATCGCGGAAATCAAAACCTTGCGATCCGATTCAAAGTTGCTATTTCCTTAGCGAGTCCACATTTCGACGAAGCGACACGTCGATGGCGTCTATGAGAGCGGCGTATTGAAATAAAAGCCTTTGTCAACATCCTCGATAAGTCCGGCGTGCGTTGGTTCCCACTTCACAAGCTCCCGCGTGATCGTGTTCGACGACGGGTTATCCCAAGAAACGAACATTGAAAGGTAACTGAAATGGTCGGCCACGTCGTCGGCGGCGACACTCTGGACCTGAACGTTGAGATGGCGACCAATGGCCTCGGCAATTTCCTTAAACGCTATTCCCCCCTCACCCACGCCGTGGAGACGCGACCCGGCGGGGGCGGATTCCAACGCAAGACGGTAGAGGTGAGCCGCGTCAAGTACGTGCACACTCGGCCAGCGGTTCATTCCATCACCGACGTAGCCCGAAAACCCTTTTTCACGAGCAATGTTGATGAGTCCCGGCACGAAGCCGTGGAGATCGCCTTCACCGTGCACCGTCGGTGCGAGGCGAACTGTTGACGAACGAATCGAACGCGAGGCACTGTCAATGACAACGTTTTCGGTTCCCACTCGCGGAAAGCTCGAATCAAGAACGTCGCCTTCGGTGCCGAGTCGCCCAAGGAACGAAAGCACCATCGTTCCCGAAGTGTTGACGAAGGGCTTGTTGGTTCCTTCAAGCACTTCGAGCATCGCCTCAACGGCAATTTGATCCTGCTGCACCGACCTCATGAAGTCGGTTCGCATACCAAAATTGTCGAACGCGAGGTTGATAACGCCGTCGGCTTCGAGAGCGCCACGACGAAGACTGTCGAGATCGTCGAGTGAACCGCGCAGCACTTCGTAGCCGGCGTTACGCAACGTCTGTGCGGAAGCATCAGAGCGAGCAAGGCCCACTACTTGATGACCTGCGTCGCGTAGTTCACGCGATACTTCGGTGCCAATAAAACCGGATGCGCCGGTGACGAATATTCGCATGAGAATTCCTCCAATCGCGCTCCCCACGACCCATGTCGCGAAGGTAACGGGTGATGTCTTTAACTGTCATCACCTTATCGTGATGATGTCATTTCCTGACATCATCATCTAGACTGTCCTGCATGAGTCGCTGGGAACCAAACGCGGAGGGTCGACTTCAACGGGCGGCCTTAGAACTCTTCGCTGATCAGGGATTTGAGAACACAACCGTTGCCGAAATCGCTGAGCGAGCGGGGCTTACCGAGCGGACTTTTTTTCGCTACTTCGCCGATAAACGCGAAGTACTTTTCGCGGGCGCAGAAGAATTGCAGAAGATCCTTGTCGACGTCGTGCATGACGCACCGCCTTCGTCGCAACCTTTGAGTGTCGTCGCGCAGGCGTTTGAGTCCATTAATCCCTTCTTCGAGCAGCGCCGTGAAGGAGCCCAGTTGCGTCAAGCCGTCATCAAAGCAAACCCGGAATTGCGAGAGCGCGAGTTAATCAAGATGGCCACACTCGCAGCCGTGTTGGCCGGTGCTCTTCGAGAGCGAGGCGTCAGCGAACCCGCAGCGACCCTAGCGAGCGAAGCGGGCGTGGTGGTATTTCGGGTGGGGTTTGACGCGTGGCTCGATCCACGTCACAAGGGTGACCTGACCGACGCCATACGGGACGGATTTTCCCAGCTCGAAGACGTCAGCGATTTCGGCTTTCGACGGGCCACACCGGCACCAAAAGCGTGATTCCCGGCCCACTTTGGGACCGGGAATCACCAACAATCTCTCTGGAGCGGATGACGGGACTCGAACCCGCGACCCCAACCTTGGCAAGGTTGTGCTCTACCAACTGAGCCACATCCGCGTCGTAGACAGATTAGCCGACGGCACCTCTTGACTTCCTTGCTGGGACTCGCTAATCATCGCTCTCTAACAAATACTGCGCTTCAAGATCGAGATATTCGCGGAACTGTTCGAGTTCAGGGACCCTTCGAGCGCACGCCAAGAGGCCAAAATCTAGTTGGTCGCCATAACCAAGCACGGTGACATTGAGTGACAATCCGGCCATCAGCGGGCCGAGTGGTGACGCGCTCAAAATACGGTGTCCGCTGATCCAAAGGGGTATCGGCGGCCCCGGAACCGAGGACACCACCACGTTCGCGATTGGTGGCAGGCGGTCAAAAAGCTGCAACGACGATATGGTCTTTCCCGCCACTGAGGCAAGCGCTGGACCGGAGCGAGCGGCAAGATTCATGAGCAATTGCGAGCCGCTCTGACGATGTTCATTAACCGCCTTAGACGAATTCTGCGCAATTGCTCGCAAGCGAGCTTCAGGATCAGCAATGTCGGTTCGTAAGCGCACGAGCATCGCAGAGAATTGATTGCCTAAATCGCCCTCAGCTCCGGGACGGCGAACATTGATGGGCATGAAGGCAATGAGGTCACGAGAGAGGACTTCGCCACGGTCTTCAAAAAGTCGGCGCAGTCCCCCCGATACGACACTCAGCACCAAATCGGTGACCGTGGCGTCACGGCTTTTCGCAGCTTTTTTTGCTTCACTCAGAGGAATACTCAGCCTCGAATATTTCTTCACGTGGCTCGGAGCGCCATTGATGGACGTGCGAGCAGCCTCCAAAAACGTCGGCTGTTCCGTCTCGTCAATTCCTTGTTCGTGGGCCTTAAGGGCTCGAGCCACCCGCTGAACGGCGTCGGCGGCAAACTCCACGTTGGACGTCACGGAACCGAGAACTTTCTTGGGCTTTTCTCGGACCCGGCGCAGCGTGTCAGTGAAAAGGTCGATGGGCGACGGAAGACGAATGGATTTTGCAATCGATTCCTCCGGCGGGGTGGGCACGCGAACATCGGGTGAGATGTCAAAGAGACCAGCAAAGGTGGAAGCTCCCGATACGCCATCAGCGAGAGCGTGATGAACTTTAAAGACAATGGCGCCGCGACCATTCGCCAAACCCTCAATGACGTTAATTTCCCAAAGCGGTCGATCTCTGACTAGTTCCCGCGACATGATGCGACTAACCAGTTGATCAAATTCTTCTGGACCACCCGGCGACGCCACCGCCATGCGTACGAAATGGTGATCAATGTCAAACGTTGGATCATCAGCAGAAACAGGCCACACAAGGTCGAGCGGAGCGCGAACAACTCGTCTGGTGAGCACGGGGATTTCATGGAGGCGCGCAACGACGTTCTTTTTCATCTCGGCGAACCGCTCACCGGGTGTCAAACCATCGTCGGCTTCAAATTCCAATACCGCACCAATATGTAGCGGCGCGCCCGGCAACTCCAAGGTAACAAAGGCACTGTCGAGCGGATCGAGCGGTTGAAAACTCATCGGCCCGTACTCCCAAAACCCGCAGCGTCACGTTTCGCGCCCGGAAGTTCATCAGCGAACTGAAACTGCAGTGCCGTAACCGGCATCACGACTAATTGAGCAATCCGGTCACCACGCTCAACGGTGTAGTCGTCATCAGGGTCCAAATTCACCAGAGCCACGCGCACTTCACCGCGGTAGCCGGCGTCGATGAGGCCGGGTGCGTTGACGCACGTCACGCCGTGCTTGGAGGCAAGACCACTGCGGGGAAGGACAAAACCCCCGTGCCCCTCAGGTATCGCTACGGCAATTCCTGTTCCCACGAGAGCTCGGCCCCCGCGCGCTTTAATCGTGATTTTTTCATTCGCAATGAGGTCGCAGCCCGCGTCTCCCTCGTGGGCGTAGCGGGGCGCTACCGCCCCCGCATCCAGTTGTTGCACGAGAATCTCCATTGGGCGAAGGATACCGCCCTGTGGAATTTTGGCAAAGGGCGGATGCGGGTAACCTCACCCCGTGCTGATTTGGATGGATTTGGAAATGACGGGTCTTGATCCTCTCCAGCACGTGATTGTCGAAATCGCCACTCTTCTTACGGATGACAATCTGGTCACCTTGGCCGAAGGACCTGACCTCGTTGTTCGCGCAACGACCGAGGAACTAGGCCGCATGGGCGAATTCGTGACGGCGATGCATGAAAAGTCGGGCCTCCTTCCCCTTATTTCCGAGTCCACGGTGTCGCGTCGCGAAGCCGAACTCGCCACGTTGAAGTTTCTTATTGATAGCGGCGTTGAGCCTGGGACTGTTCCTCTCTGTGGCAATTCCATTGGTACCGACCGGCGCTTCTTGCAGGAATACATGCCCGAACTTGAGGCCTTTTTGCACTACCGAAACGTTGATGTTTCAACCATCAAGGAACTCGTCAAACGTTGGCGTCCAAGTCTTCTCGGCCAACGCCCCGAAAAAGCAACGAATCACCGTGCCCTCGACGATATTCGCGAATCCATTGAAGAATTGTCCTTCTACCGTTCCGAATTTTTCGTTAATCCCGCGTCCGACCAAAACGATGGTGTAGCGAAGTAGCCTCGCGATAATGAAGCAAGCCACACTCTCCATGGAAGAGGCCGACGCCCAGATGACCGCACCCGGTCAAATGTTCGAAATTGAAAATACGGTCATCAACGATATTTCATATCGAGTTTGGAAATTGGCCCCGGGATCCTTGCGCACGGTCTTTGACCTCTCGCTCAATCATGCGCCAAAAGACTTTCTCGTCTACGAAGACACTCGTTTGACCTTCGACGAGCACTACCGCTTAGCGTCCACGCTCGCACTTCGCTTGCGTGAGTTTGGCGTCGAAAAAGGTGATCGAGTAACGGTCGCGTCGCGAAATCTGCCCGAGTGGGTGGTCTCCTTTTGGGGAGCCATCGTCGCGGGTGCCATTTGTGTACCGCTAAACGCCTGGTGGACAACTGACGAGTTGATTTACGGACTCAGTGATTCGGGGTCCTCCGTTGCCATTGTCGATGAAGAGCGTTACGAGCGAATTAAGAATCAATTGGATGAACTGCCCGATCTTCGTTTACTGCTCGTCCTCACCGAGAAAAAAGGGCACGCTCCATCACTCGACACGTCGTCCAAGGTTCGCGTCGAACACTTCTACGACTTCATTGGACCAGTGGCCTCCGACGCCGTTCCCCCCGCCATTGAGATAAGCCCCGAAGATCCTGCGACGATGTTTTACACGTCCGGAACAACTGGAAAGCCTAAGGGTGCCGTCGGAACACACCGAAACGCAGTGACGAATTTAATGAATCTCTTCTTTGTGGGACAACGTGCGAACATCCGTTTTGGACCCGACACGAGTGACGAAGCGCCCGTGCAAAATGGTTTTCTTCTCAACATTCCCCTCTTTCACGCGACTGGTTGTCTCGCGGTGATGTCCGTGAACACGGCGGCCGGTGGCAAGCTCGTTATGACGCACCACTTTGATCCGGGCCAAGCCCTGCAACTTATTCAGGACGAAAAAATCACGAACTTCGGTGGCGTCCCCACGATCGCGATGCAGATTATTGATCACCCCGATTTTGACAAGTACGACACCTCGAGCGTTCGAAGCGTTTCCTACGGTGGAGCTCCATCACCACCCGAACTGGTCAAGAGAATCCGTAATGCGTTTCCAGTCGGTTCGCCCGGCAATGGCTACGGTCTCACTGAAACGTCCGCGGCCGTTGCCCTCATTTCTGGTCCCGACTACGACGCCAAGCCCACGAGCTGCGGACCAGCGATACCCGTTTGTGACGTGGTCATTGTTCCTGAGGACTACGAGGGGGATGAACCCGCTTCCGATTTACCGACGGGTCCCGACGTCATTGGCGAATTGTGGATCAAGGGACCCAACGTCGTAGCTGGTTACTGGAACAAACCTGAAGAGACCCGAAAGGCCTTCACTCGAGGATGGTTGCGCTCGGGTGACGTCGGTCGCATTGACGAAGATGGCTTCATCCACATTGTCGACCGCGCGAAGGACATGATCATTCGCGGAGGTGAAAACGTCTACTCCGTTGAAGTAGAGGGCGTCATTTTTGAACACCCGGACGTCGCTGACTGCGCAGTCGTTGGTATCCCCCACCCCACATTGGGAGAAGAAGTGACCGCCGTCGTCGTACTTCGACCAGGCCGGGTTGTCGAAGCGGAAGAACTGATGCGCCACGTGGCCATCCGACTCGCCAAGTTTTCAGTGCCAACGAAAATATTCTTCCGCTCGACACCATTGCCCCGCAATCCTCAGGGCAAGGTTCTAAAACGACAGTTACGAGAAGAACTTCTCGCCCAGAGTAACTAGCCCTAGAGCGACGTCAGCGCCTCGTAGGTTTCGTCGCTCAAGTCAATACCGGAACTGGCGCAGTTCTCTTCTAGGTGTTCGAGGCTTGACGTGCCCGGAATTGGCATCACCACAGGTGAACGTCGAAGCAACCATGCCAGCGAAAGTTGGGCGGCGGTGCAACCCGTCGCGGTTACTAAGTGGCTGAGTTTTCCTCCGGGTCGAGTGAGTTCTCCCGAAGCCACCGGATACCAAGGAATAAAGCCAATAGATTGTTCCTCGCAGTAGTCGAGCACGTCTTCGCTCTTTCGCTGAGTCAAGTTGAACATGTTTTGCACCGTGCTAATTGGCAGCACTTTTTGTGCAGCTTTGATGTCGCTCACGGCGACTTCGGAGAGGCCAACGGCTTTTACTTTTCCTTCGTCCAGCAGTTCCTTTAGTAGCCCGAACTGATCGTCCGGATTAACGGCGGGATCAATGCGGTGCAACTGGAATAAATCAAGCGAGTCAACACCGAGGCGACGAAGAGACATTTCGCATTCCTGGCGCAAGTACGCCGGCAGACCGCACGGCGACCAGACGTCAGGTCCCATCCGCAGTAGTCCGGCTTTCGTCGCTACGCGCACATCGTTGTAGGGGTGAAGCGCTTCGAAGATCAGCTCTTCAGAAACGTACGGTCCGTAGGAATCAGCCGTGTCGATGAAGTCAATTCCCAAGTCCACTGCACGACGAAGTACGGCCCGAGCATTTTCTTGGTCGCTCGGGTAGCCCCAGACGCCCTTGCCAGTGATTCGCATCGCGCCGAAACCTAGACGCCGAACGGTTTGGCCCGCGTACGTGAAAGTGGTTGTCGGTGTACTCACAAAATGCTCCTTAGGTATTGAAGAGCCAACCTAATGGTGGCCAACAACAACGAGGTCGGACCCAAAGGACCGACCTCGTTGCGTTATGACTTGGTTGATTACTTGTTGGGTTGCGGCGTAATGCGCAAGTAATCCTTCAGCTTCTTAAAGCCCTTAGGGAACTTCGTCTTTGCGTCTTCGTCAGAAACGGCGGTCGTGATGATGACGTCGTCGCCGTCCTTCCAATTAACGGGCGTCGCTACTTGGTAATTCGCCGTGAGCTGCAATGAATCAAGGACACGAAGAATCTCCTCAATGTTTCGTCCCGTTGAGGCCGGGTACGTCAGCGTCAACTTGACCTTCTTGTCAGGGCCAATGATGAAGACACTTCGAACAGTCAGCGTGTCATTCGCGTTTGGGTGAATCATGTCGTAAAGGTCGGCCACGTGGTGGTCCTCGTCGGCAATCAACGGAAAGTTAAGAGCGGTGCCCTGCGTTTCCTTGATGTCGTTCTGCCAGTCCTTGTGCGAGGCGACCGAGTCAACGCTTAGACCAATGATCTTGGCGTTGCGCTTGTCAAAGTCAGCCTTACGTGCGGCGAAGCCGCCCAACTCCGTCGTGCACACCGGCGTGAAGTCCTTCGGGTGCGAAAAGAGAACGCCCCAACTGTCACCGAGGTAGTCATAGAAATTGATAGATCCATCGGTGGTTTCTGCATCAAAATCGGGGGCCATGTCTCCAAGACGAATCGCCATTATGTGCTCCTTCGTAGAACAAATGCACTGAACCATCGTGGTTCAACGCAGTGGTTACCTTAGCAGCGTCGCGCACAATGTCACAAATTTCTACTGGAGTTGTAGATAATTAGATTTCCGTTGCAACGAGGGCTGGGAGACTGCACGAATGCAATCTTCGTCACGACCGGTTGTTGCGGCGTTCGATCTCGACGGCACGTTGACCGATGGTGGCAGTGTCTTTCCTTGGCTCTGTCGCGTTGCGGGAACGCCCGCCGTCTACCGCGCCGCCCTTCGTCGAAGTGCTCCCCTCGCCTACGGCGCACTCGCGAGCGGCGACGCCGCCGACCGCGTGAAGGAGTCGCTGTTCACTTCGTTACTGCGAGGACGTCCCATGAAAGACGTCGCCGCGACTTCTGCTTCGTTTGCCACACAGCACTTGGCGTTGCATGGACGAAGCTCAACAATTAGCAAACTAGAAGATCACTTGCGTCAAGGCCACCACGTCGTCATTGTGTCGGCGTCACCGACGCTGTACGTCGACGAGGTAGCGAACATCCTGCACGCGCACGGTTCTGTCGCGACACGACTCGCGGTGGATCCACTCGGTAATCTCACGGGCGGTTACCTCGGACAAAATTGTCGAGGTGAAGAGAAACTTCGACGCCTGCACGAATGGATTGATGAGCAGCACTACGACCAAGTACCCGAAATTTTTGCGTACGGCAATTCTCGAGGTGACCACCGAATGCTGCGCGGGGCCGATCACGGACACAACGCAGGAAAATTAGGTCGCTGGGGAGCGCTTCGTTCCTTCGAACGAATCAGTTAACCGAAACCTCAATCGGCATCGCCATCCAACCAGCCCCTCGGCCGTTATAGGTAACTTGCAGTTTCGCAACTTGTTCACGCCAGGCCAGAACTTCGTAGCCATCAGGCCCCACTAATCCAAGATTGATGTCGTAATCGCCGTCGGTCAGTGGCACTTCGGGCAGATCGACGGTAATACGGTGAGGACCTGGCGAGAAGGAGACCGAATTCATCATGGGGTCTGTTCGCGTAACTAGCTTTCCCTCCGTTGAAAACATCTCCATCATGAAGTGACCATCGAACCCATGGTGCGCGACGAGATCAACGTTTAACTGCAAACGTTGCCCGGAAAGAATATTGAAACGACCCGACGGTGTGGTCACTGCTTCGATCGTCGCCGAACCAGCTGACGCGGCTTCTTCAATGGGTTTGGGTGCGTCGGCCAGCATGCGTTCACGAAATACTCGGATCGAATCGCCGGTAGGACCGTCCGCAATGACTTGGCCTTGATCAAGCACGACCGCACGGTGACACAATCCGCGAATCATGTCAGCGCTGTGCGAAACCAGCAAAATTGTTCGGCCCTCTTTTTGGAACTGCCCAATTCGGTCAATGCACTTGGTCGCAAATCGTTCGTCGCCAACAGCCAGGATCTCATCAATCACCAAAATGTCGGGATCGACGTTGACCGCTACCGAGAATGCCAAGCGCAAATACATTCCGGACGAATAAAACTTCACTTCCGTATCAATGAATTTTTCCAATTCACTGAATTCGACGATCGAATCAAACAATCGGTCGATTGTTTTTGTCGACAGACCAAGCATCGAACCCGACAAATACACGTTGTCGCGACCCGAAAGTTCATGTTGAAAACCCGCGCCCAATTCCAAAAGCCCAGCGAGTGTTCCTCGAATGAGAATCTGACCGCTCGTTGGCTTCAAAACGCCACAGATGCACTTCAAAAGTGTTGATTTTCCCGAACCATTGCGACCAATGATGCCCACGGTCTCTTGCGTACCAACTGAGAAATTCACGTCGCGCAAGGCCTGCACGTCGGAATAAGAACCCTGTCCTGGATGAATAATTCGTTCTTTCAGCGACTTTGATCGTTCGTGATGAATACGGAAACGTTTATTGACTTCGGAAACTTCAATTACCGCGGTCATTAGAGCTCCTCCGCAAAGTTGCCCTCAAGGCGACCAAAGATCTTTAGTGCCACAAGAAGAGCAGCCGCACCAACCCCCACGAGAATCAGATTCATCGTGACGTACGAACCTTCTGACCAATTAGGGAGCATGTTCAGTATTGAGTGGTCGGGTGTGGTGGCGCGAACATACGCGTGCGCGTACAGGACCTTTTGAAACGTCATCACGATGGGCGTCACTGGATTGATGAAAAATATGTCGTTCAAATGAATACCCAGTAAGACGTGACTGTGCAGTTTGGTCGCCACTGTGTGTTGATAACTGTAAACAATCGGCGTCAGCCAAAACCACAGCATTAGAAAGACGTCCACGAAGTGACGAGTGTCACGCATGTACACGTTTACCGCGGATAAGAAGAGGCCAATCGCTCCACAAATAAGACAGAGCGCCAGGAGCGAAATGGGAAGAATCCATAACATGCTCCAAATGGGCGCTTGGTGCACGATGACCATGTACAGCGCGGTGACGCCCAATTGGATCCCGAAGTACACCAGTGATGTCCCAATCGTCGAGAAAGCCAAAATTTCTCTCGGAAACGCAACCTTTTTTACAATTCCCGCTCGGTCGACCACAATCCCCGTTGAGGTTGACACCGAGTTAATGACAAAGTTCCAAACAAGCAGTCCGGCCGAAAGAAAGATGACAAACTGCGGCACACCATTGTTAACAATGATGTGGAACACCAAGTAATAAATGGCCAAAGTAAGGGCCGGATTAAACATCGACCAGACAACGCCCAATTTCGAGGCTTTGTACTTGATTTTGATTTCACTGAAGACGAGGTGTCGAAGCAGTTCACGAGTCTCCCAAATGGACTTGAACTGACTTACAACACTCTGTTGCGCACTAACAATACGAACCGGTCGTTCGTCAACAGGCGTGCGGAGTGAAAGGGATGCTTCCTCTTTGATCACTTGCTACCAGCACGCGCCAGTGCACGGTCGATAACAGCGTCTATAAATCCGTACTCCAACGCCTCTTCCGCCGTAAACCAACGGTCACGGTCTGAGTCAGCTTCAATGCGCTCAATTGGTTGTCCCGTGTGAAACGCAATACGCTCAGCGAGCATTCGCTTCATGTAAACAATCTGCTCGGCTTGAATCGCGATGTCCGATGCCTGACCTTGCATGCCACCGGCGGAAGGCTGGTGCATCAAAATACGACTGTGCGGCAACGCAAAACGCTTGCCAGGGGTACCCGCACACAGCAAAAACTGGCCCATGGAGGCGGCCATACCAACGCAAATCGTTCGAATGTCACAGTTGACGTACTGCATCGTGTCATAGATGGCAAGACCATCAGTAACCGATCCACCGGGCGAGTTGATGTAGAGACTTATGTCACGCTGATTGTCCTCTGCCTCAAGCAACAACAGTTCGGCGCAGATGCGATTCGCTGCTGATTGATCAACCACCGATCCAAGAAAGACAATGCGCTCACGCAAGAGTCGTTGATTGAGGTCATTTGTAGCGAAGCCGTCGGCCATTGAAGAAGAAATCATGCCAACAATCTACCGCGCACTCGTGAAGAACCTTCGCCGCACAACGACGTAGGATTGCGAGGCTGCGGGCGTGGCGAAATGGCAGACGCGCTAGGTTTAGGTCCTAGTTCTCTTTGAGAGTGGAGGTTCAAGTCCTCTCGCCCGCACCATTGCAATGTGCTAGTGTTGCAAAAGCAGTATTCGCCGCTCTTTCGCGGTGGAGACCGATTCGGCGTGACGGCTCGAGTTGGGCTCATCTCAACTCGATATGGAGACCGTCATGACTACGTCCTTTTCCGACCTAGGGGTACCCGCTGCCCTGGTTGCTCGTTTGAACGCTCGCGGCATTATGGAGCCGTTCCCTATTCAAGAAGCGGCGCTTCCTGATGCCTTCGCGCGTCGCGACGTTGTTGGTAAGGCCCCGACTGGTTCGGGCAAGACCCTGGCCTTTGGCCTCGCTCTCGTGCACAACGCCACCAAGGCAAGTCCTCGGCGTCCTCGTGGTCTCGTTCTTGTACCAACCCGTGAACTCGCGGCTCAAGTACAAAAGGAATTGGGTCAGCTCACCTCTGATAAGGGACGACGAGTCCTTTGCATCTACGGTGGCACCTCCTACAACGTTGCTCGTAAAGCACTAGCCATGGGCGTTGACATCGTCGTCGCTTGTCCCGGTCGACTCGAAGACATGCTCGAACAGCGTGCCCTTGATCTTTCCGAAGTAACAACGGTGGTCGTCGACGAAGCCGACCGCATGGCGGACATGGGATTCTTGCCCGCCGTTCGCCGCATTGTTTCAATGACCGCCGAAAATCGCCACATGCTGCTGTTCTCAGCAACCATGGGTCCCGACGTCAAGTCACTTGTTCGCGAATTCACGCACGACGCCGCGATTCACGACGTTGTGGGCGATGAAGCCCCGAGTGACGTCGATCATTTCTTCTGGCGAGTGCCTCGCGAACAACGTTCGGCCTTCACTGCTGAACTTGCTGATCGTTACGACCGAGCCATCGTTTTTACACGTACCAAGCATGGTGCGGACCGCTTGGCTCGCCAACTCGAAGAGCGTGGCATAAGCGCGGTCCCAATTCACGGCGATCGCACGCAGGCCCAGCGCGAACGAGCGTTGCGCAGCGTCAAGAACGGTCAGATTCGTGTGCTCGTCGCCACTGACGTTGCCGCACGCGGTATCCACATCGAAGCACTCCCCTGCGTGATCCACTTTGATCCACCGGCCCAGGCCACGGATTACTTGCACCGTTCAGGACGAACGGGTCGCGCCGGCGCCACGGGCGCCGTCTTTTCTCTCGTCGGTGAAGACGTCGTTGGACAAGTACGTCGACTCCAAAAAGCTCTTGGTCTCGAAGCCATCCTCGACAACCCGGAAAACGCCGTGGCTGTTCGATTGGGTTCCGTGGACGACACCGCCGCGGCGGAGCGTTTGGACGACCGTTCGCCGTCGAAATCTTCGTCGTCGCGACCTTCATCACGAAACGAATTTCGAAGTGAGCGTCCCCGCTACGAATCACGAGGCGAACGACCTGCGAGGGCTCGCACCGAGCACCGTAGCGAGCGTCCTCGTTTTGAAAAGCGCGACGACCGCAGCGAGCGTTCCTCATTTCAACCGCGAGTTGACCGTGCCGAGCGCACTGAGCGTACGGAGCGACCCCGCTACGAGCGCGAAGACCGGGCACGAGTGCCGCGAGCGAGCGAACGAGACGACCGCGCCAAGGTGCAGCGTCCCAGTGCTCGTCCCGAGCGTGGTCGATTTGAAGAGCGTCGTGACCGCAGCGCAGCGCCCAGTAGTGACCGTTCGTCGCGTTCAAAAGATGCCGAAGGCATTGTGCAATTCTTCAATGACTCCAAGGGCTACGGCTTTGCCAAGGGTCAAGCCGGCGAAGACCTCTTCATCCACTTCTCCAACATTGTTGGCGATGGCTTCAAGAGCTTAGAAACCGGACAGCGCGTAACGTACGAAGTTGCTGATGGTCCAAAGGGCCTCGAGGCTCGTAACGTGCGCGTGGTCTCTGGTCGCTCGCGACGCTAAGAGTCTTTTCAATGTCTACGAAGCCTGACGTCGATCCACACCTTGGACCAGTCCCTGAGGACTTGTTAATTGAAGACCTCGTTATTGGCACGGGCGAAGAAGCCGAGCCGGGTCAGACCGTCATTGTCCACTACGTCGGTGTTGCGGCGTCCACGGGCGAAGAGTTCGACGCTTCGTGGAATCGTGGTGAAACGTTCTCGTTTACGTTGGGGGCCGGACAGGTCATTGCCGGTTGGGACAAAGGCTTTGCCGGTATGAAAATAGGCGGCCGACGTCGACTCATAATTCCCGCTCACTTGGGTTATGGAGAGCGTGGCGCCGGTGGCGTCATTGCTCCCGGCGAAACGTTGATCTTCGTAGTTGACTTAGTCGGTCTTCGTTAACTACGCGCCTTGCGCGTCGACTTCTAATTGACGCTGCAAATCTCCGTAGCGTTCGCAGGCAATTTCACTGACGAGAAGCAGTCTTTCTGTCGCGTCATCGATACTCAAGACTTTTAATTGGTCAAGTGTCGACATCGGGGCAAGCGCACACAATTGCCACGCCCTGACACAGGGATCGCTCGACAACTCGCAGTGGGAGCGAATGCAACTATCGGTGTTGACTTCGCTCGTCAAGGTCCGAAGAGCCTTAACCGCAGACTCTGTCGTGCGAAGCACCAGCGGGTCAACGGGCTGCACCGGGTGATCGGGCAACGACCGAAGCCTCGCGCGCGGATAGGGATTGTCAACCAGCCACTCGTCAACACCGCAGCGGGCTACGCCTTCGACGTGCAAGAGATATTGCTCGCCAGCCATGGGCCAAACGTCAAGAATCCTCACGAGAGTACCGGTGCTGTAGCGCTCGTCGTGTCCTCCGACTTCGGAACCGCGGGCTATGAGACAGATACCAAAACGGCCATCGCTCGCTTGAACGTCCTCTATGAGTTGGTGATAACGAGGTTCAAAGACCAACAGGGGAATCTCTTGATGGGGAAAGACCACCGCTGAGAGCGGGAACATGGGTGTTGCGCTGCGATTGGTCACGACGTCAGCCTAAAGTGAACATTCGGTGTCCAAACAGCATTTACTGTGACAACAGCGTTGTTGCTAGTAAACGAAAGGCCCGAGAGCGATGCGAAATATCGTTCTTTTGTTTTGACGAAAGTTCAGCCAGGGTTGTGCCGCCCAACTGCTCCACACAAAAAACGGGGTCGTAGCCAAATCCCCCTTGTCCAACGGCCGAGAGCGCTATCCAACCATCGAGTCGACCATCGACCAACAAAGTGGCTCCATCGGGATAGGCCACCGCCGCCACCGTTCGAAAATGCGCCGTGCGTTCGCGAACGTCAACGCCTTCCAGAGCTCGCAGCAGCTTCTCAACATTTTCTTGGTCGCTCGCGTGATGACCCGCATACCGTGCGGAGTGAACACCGGGTTTTCCATCGAGGACGTCGACAAAAAGTCCGGTGTCATCAGCAATCGCGGCCTCCCCCGTCGCCGCCACGAGTGCTCGGGCTTTTAGCAGCGCATTTTGCTCCAGCGTGTCACCGTTTTCTTCAACGTCGGGCACGTATCGTGGTCGAGCGAGCAAGGTCACATCGTTTTTCGCGAGTATCGCTCGAATTTCGTGCACCTTATGTTCGTTAGCGGTAGCGAGAACGAACGTTGCATTCATTTAACGCACCGAAGGTGGCGTTGCGAGCACGACGCGTTGTGCCTCATGAATAGCGCTGATGCCGGTAGAAGCGAGGTCCAATAAAGCGTCTAGTTCGATTCTCGAAAACGCCACTTGCTCGGCAGTACCTTGGACTTCCACGAAGTTGCCAGAACCAGTCATAACAACATTCATATCGGTTTCTGCCCGCGAGTCTTCTTCGTAGGGAAGATCCAGCATGGCAACACCGTCGACAATGCCGACCGAAATTGCGGCAACGAGGTCACTTAACGCGTGCTCGTTGACAACACCTCGCATTTCCAGTCGAGTAATGGCGTCGTGTAGCGCCACGTAGCCACCACAGATCGAAGCAGTTCTCGTACCGCCGTCGGCTTGAAGGACGTCACAGTCAACAGTTATTTGTACGTCAGGTAGCGCTTCGAGCTTGGTGACGGTTCGAAGAGAACGCCCAATAAGACGCTGGATTTCTTGGGTTCGACCCGACTGCTTGCCCTTGGCCGCTTCACGACTCGCCCGTTCGGGCGTCGAGCCCGGCAACATTGAGTATTCGGCGGTCACCCAGCCTTTGCCGGTGCCGCGCAGCCAACGCGGAACGTCCTCTTCCACCGAAGCCGTGCACAGTACTCGAGTCCGACCGAAACTCACGAGTACCGATCCCGCGGCCATTTCCGTGTAATCGCGTTCGAACAATAGGGGTCGCGCCTGCTCGGGCGTACGTCCGTCGGCGCGAAGTGGTGAGGCGGCCATGAATTGCTCCTTTTAGAGAACGGTCTGGAGCATTGAGGGTACTGGACGAAACCTCGAACTGTGTTCTAGAAGTAAATAATCCTTTTCGCGCGCTCCACGACGTCGTCGATGTCGTCACTCCAGGCCCCGGTTGACAAGTACTTCCATCCATCGTCACAGGCAATGGTGACAATGGTTGCTTCTTGTCCTTCGGGAATCGTGGCCGCACAGCGCACTGCGCCGCACATAATGGCGCCCGTAGAAATACCGACGAACAAACCAACCTCGGCCAATCGACGAGTCCATTCAATGGATTCTTTTGGACGAACCACGACCTTTCGATCGAGTAGTTGTTCGCCATGATTCTCCGTGAAAATTGGCGGAATATACCCATCCTCAAGTGAACGAAGACCGTCCACCATTTCGCCGCTCGGCGGTTCGACGGCCCAAATTTGCACGTCGGAATTTTGTTCCTTCAGGTAACGACCCACACCCATCAGTGTGCCCGAGGTGCCCAGTCCCGCCACGAAGTGCGTAATTTCGGGTACGTCGCGATAGATTTCTGGACCCGTCGTGGTGTAGTGCGCCAGTGGATTCGCTGGATTGGCGTACTGATACAAAAACACCCACTCAGGGTTTTCCTTCGACAACTTCTGGGCCAGACGAACAGCTCCGTTTGATCCTTCCGATCCAGGCGAGTCAATGATCTCCGCGCCCCAAACGTGCAACAACTGACGTCGCTCGGGAGAGACGTTGGTGGGCAGCACGACCTTTAGGTGATAGCCGCGAAGTTGGCACACCATTGCCAAGGCAATGCCCGTGTTGCCACTCGAGGGTTCAATCAAAATTTGTCCAGGAAGTCCAGGTTTCAAGATGCCGTCGCGCTCGGCTGCTTCGACGAGTGAGAGCGCCACGCGGTCTTTCACTGAGCCGGCAGGATTTCGGCCCTCGAGCTTCGTCAGAATCTTTACGTTGGGACTTGGCGACAACGCACTGACGTCAACAACCGGCGTGTTGCCTATGAGATCAAGGACGGATGCGTATCTGCTCACGAGAGCGCGCCACCGGCCACGGCCGGCAGCAAAGTCACATCATCATTCGGCCCCACGGGTGCGTCAACACCACCGAGGTAACGAACGTCGTCGTCGTTGACGTACACGTTCAAGAATCGGTGCAGCGTGCCGTCATCATTAAAGAGTTGTGGCTTGAGCGCGGGAAAGTCGGCCGAGATTTTGCCGAGAACTTCACCAATCGTCGCGCCGTTGCCCAGGAGCGTGGCGGCTCCCCCCGTCGCCGGGCGAAGCACGGTGGGAATTCGAACGGTAATAGCCACGGACAACCTCGTTCAGGTCAGGCGGGCAATTGTTGACCCGCTGACTCACATATTACGGGGTACTCGCGGCTCCCAAACGCTACGGGGTCGTTTCGAGTGGAGGACGAAAGAACACCACTAACTGCAGTGCCCCACCGCCCACGCCCAAGATCAAGGTGATGGCGAGAGCGTGCGACGGTTTCGTCAAAAAGTGAGGGTGCAAAAACAGAGTGTCGAGCGAGTATCGACCCGCGCCAAACGTACCGGACACGAGTGCCGCCACGGCAATCATGAGGCAGTACTCCACACCTTGACCGGGGTGGAACACAAAAAAGCCATTCTTGAGGTGCACCGTCCACACGGCCACGACCATCAGAGCAATAAGTCCCGCGGCGGCGAATGATGTCAACAGGCCCGCAATCAATAAAACCCCGACGCCAATTTCTGTACACGCGGCCAACGTGGCGTGCAGGCGTCCAGGCTTCATTCCAATCGAGTCAAACCAAGCACCGGTGCCGGCGAGTTTGCCACCACGGAAAATCTTGAAGTACCCGTGCGACACGATCATCGCTCCGAGATAGACGCGCAAAACAAGAAGTACAAAGTTGAGGGAGAAACCGTGAACACTGCTAGCCAGCATGGACATTACCTTTCGTCGTGTTTGAGCCTAGAACGACACTCCCAAAGGTTTGGACACTATGCCTCCTCAACGACGACTTCTTCCTCGTTAATCACGCCATCAACAATGGCGTAGGAACGAAGCACCGTTGGCACGAGTCGCAGGGACAACAACAAGTAGTGCCACGCAGGATCCGGCGCCTGAACGACGTCAGTAGGACTGGGATAGGCGTCTGAGTGTGTGTGCGAATGAAAGACGCCAATCACCTCTTTCCCGTTATCTTCGGCCTGTCGAAACGTTCGTAGCAACAACTTTGAGTCAATTTCGTACAACTTTGCCGAGTGAGCAACGTTTTCACTGGGCACCACCTCGTCGACGACGCCGTCATTTGATCCCACGAGTAAACCGCAACCTTCGTCAGGGAGAGCTCGAACACACGTTGCGATCATGGCGTCGCGCTGGCGCTTGGAAATCGTGAGCACGTCGCCACCCTAGTGAGAACAACGCCTCAGGCCGTGAACGTCGTGGTTACTACGCTTGACAACGTGGCCCGAGCAAAACAGATGCAGGAGCGGCGAGCGAAGGCCAAGGCCGACGCCGCCAAGAGCGACCGAGTGGTCGCCTCCAATCGTCGCGCCCGACACGACTACGAAATCATCGAAACGCTGGAATGCGGCATCATGCTGAGTGGTAGCGAAGTGAAGTCCCTGCGTGAAGGAAAAGCGCAAATTGGTGACGGGTACGCCCGCATTGACGGCGGCGAACTTTGGTTGTTTGGTACCCACATTCCGCCCTGGGTCTACGCCGTGGGATTTGGCAGCCACGACCCTGATCGAAAACGAAAATTGTTAGTGCACCGCAACGAGATTGACGAACTCTTGGGAAAGACGCGCACACAACCACTCACCATGGTGCCTCTGAAGCTCTATTTCAAAGACGGCAAAGTAAAGGTGGAGATTGCACTCGCAAAAGGTCGAAAGCAGCACGATCGTCGCCAGGCGCTCGCCAAACGAGACGCCGAGCGCGAAATGGCACGCGCCACGCGGACCATGGAGAAATACGGCTAGAACCGCTAAGGACTGACCCCGGTAGAATGAACTCGTCACCAAGTTGGTGTCATACGAGGGGGTGATTGGTCTCGACGTCAGTCGTCAAGGTTGGAGAAGCGAGCCGTGGTCTCCGGAGCCACGTTAAAGAGCCGGAAACAAAAATAAACGCCAAGCCTCAGCTTGCGCTCGCTGCCTAGTGCAGCGACGTTCACCTAGATCCAGTCCTACGATCTAGATTTTGAACGTCATTCAGTAGGACTTACCTTGAGTGCGTGTTAGTAACTCTCGAGGGAAAACTTAACTAACTAAGGAACCTTGCCGGTGTTGGCAACAGCGAGGTTCTCGAAAATTTCCTGCCAGCTGCGCTCGGAGAATGCCTACTAAGAAGCTGACGGACGCGGGTTCGATTCCCGCCACCTCCAAGGACGCTCAGGGTACGCCGTGAACGTTGTTGGAGGTGGATTCCAATCATTGTTGCTCAATCGGTTTGCAGAGAGGTCTCTTTCAACTCTCAAGTGGTGTCGCCCCGTAGCGAGGAATAGAAACGGCGACCAGCAAACCACCTAATTGACTTGGACGAAAGTCCAGCGTTCCATTTAGGTCTTGAACAATTGCCACCATGATGCTCATTCCGAGTCCGGAACCACCTGATTCGCGTGAACGCCCTTGGTCAAAACGCATGAAACCTTGAGGTCCGTGCTCGTAGGCCGACGCAGGCAGTCCACTTCCCCCGTCTTCGATATTGAGTTCAACCACGTCGCCACGCTGGCGAAGTTGAACACTCACGGGATCACTCGTCGCAGTGTGTCGTCGAATATTCGAAAGAATATTCTGCACCAGTCGGCCCAGGTGACTACTCGAACCAGCGACGAAAAGGTTGGCTTCGACGTTGGCATCCACCGATCGATCTGGTTCGAGTAATTGAAAGTCATCGAGGTGGTCTTTTACGAGAGTGCTGAGGTCGACTCGCTCGTCGTAGGTATGGCTGTGTTCGCCGAGTTCTGCGAGCAACAAGAGATCACTAATGAGGCCCTCCATTCGAAGGACCTCATCGTTCACTCGGCCGAGAGCTCGTTGTTGCACTTCGACCGACGGAACATTCTCACTGTGCAGTAGTTCGGTATATCCGCGAATCACCGTGAGCGGTGTTCGAAGTTCATGCGAAGCATCACCGAGGAACTGCTGCATTCGAAGTGAAGTGTCACGCTCTAAGACAACGGATTGGTTGAGAGCGCCAACCATCCGTCGAAGAGCACTCGACAATTGGTCGACGTCAGACTGCCCACTCGTCTCGGGCAGTACCACGTTGGGCTTGTTGTCGGCGAGATCGTTCGCCAAGCCAATAAGTTCTTCAATCTTGCGAGTATCACGCCGAATTATGAGCTGCGCGGCAACGGCGGCGACAAGATCAGCAATAACCGTAAAGAGGACCAGTCGCAAGAGCAAATTGTGGACTGAGCGCTGCGCTTGCTGTGACGAAACGGCGATAAAGAGATAGGTCTTTCCGGGAAGCTTCACCGTGCGAAAACGAATTCCGCCACCCAACGTTGACGATTCCACGGTGGTCAGTGCGTCGTGCACCAGAGTCTTTGAAGGTCGTGGATGAATATGAAACGTAGCGAGCGAGAGTTGCGAAACGCTCGTACCATCAACAAAGTCGACAACGGCATCAAGGTTGTTCCGACGAACGGTCAAGAGAGCACTGCTAATTTGTTCGCCCTTGGCGCCTTTGGTGCTCGCCACAATCTCATCGAGATTGTGATCGATGATCGAAAGCTGCAAATTTTTCGTCGTAATGACGGCGTAGCTACCCACCAAAAGTGAAATCAACGTCACCATGGCGAGTACGACGAGACTAAACCTCGTTCGTAGTCTCACTGCGAACTCGTCGAATCCACAATCCGGTAACCAACTCCTCGCACCGTAAGAATGCCTTCGTAGCTATCAATGTGAAGTTTTCGTCGCAAGTATGAAATGTAGGTGTCAACGACTGACGTGTTTGACTCAAAATCAATGCCCCACACGTGATCCAAGATTTGCGCTTTCGTCACGACTCGGTTTTGGTTCGACATTAAATATTCGAGAAGTCGAAATTCGGTCGGAGAAAATTCAATCGGGGCGCTATTCATAAAGACTTGATGCTGGACTTCGTCAAGAACAATAGGACCGCACTGCAAGGGTGCTAGTGACTGCACAATTTTGGTACGACGAAGAATCGCGTTGACCCGGAGCATCAATTCCTCTAAACCAAATGGCTTGGTGACGTAGTCGTCGGCACCGAGTCGCAGTCCTTGCGTCACGTCGCCTCGCTCGCCACGGGCACTCAACATCAAAGCGGGCGTATCGTTTCCCTTTTCGCGAAGCCGAGTTAGAAGTTCAAAGCCGTTGAGATTAGGCATGTTGACGTCGAGAATCAACAAATCTGGTTTTACGTTTCGAAGGGCCGCGAGAGCCGTCTCGCCGTCTTTGGCCGACATTGTTTCGTAGCCAGCGATTGTCAGTGCGTCACAGAGAAGATCACGAACACCTTCTTCGTCGTCCACCACAAATATCAGGGATTTTGCGTCAGGGCTCACCCCTTAGAGGGTATCGGCGTTCACCAGGGCCTTGGAAGACTCACCGAACAATTACATGGAGAGCGCGGTTCTCTCACAGATGGCTCACAGAAATATCACAACTTCCCCGCCTAGCCTTAAGGGGTGGTTGTACACACGCCGTCGGACCCCAAACGAGGATATGCAATGAAACACGTTGTCACGCGAGCACTTTCTATTGCCGTACTGAGCGTTGGTCTCGTGGCGGGCGCGTCACTTTCGGCGAGCGCCGCGACGTCAGTATCCCCCAAGAATCCCTACACGACGTGTCTTACCAACTATTCGAACTACAGCGACGCGCTTAGTTGCATCAACCGGGTTTTTGAAGGCGCGATCAAAGCCGCCACGGATAACTACAACGCAGCCATGAACGCGGCCCAAGATCCAAGCGACCAGTACGCCGCCATTACTCAATTCAGCAATGACGTCACGTCCGCCGTCTCGGCGCGGCAAAAAGCCATTAGGGCTCTCATTTCAGAACTACCCGTCGCAACCACGACGACGACGTTCGTCGTGCCAACAACGCTCGCTAGTTCCTAAAGCAAACGAAGAGTCGGGTTTGGCGACGTAGGGTCGCTCGATTCAAACCGGTGAACAAAATCCGGCACTCCTTCGAAGCCGTCCGATGATTTTTCGGAGTTTTGTGCGCGGAGCGCTCGCCACTCAATCATCGAGAGCAAGTCAATGTTGGCCCACACCAGTGACTCAATACGAGAAAGCATTTCCACTTGCACCAGGGGCATCGACTGAAGGGATGCATCAAAATAATCTCTCGCCGAATGTTGCCGGCGACTCTTTGACGACGCGTGATCGTCAATGCGCAGCGCGGTCGAGTCTTGCGCAAAGGGCTGCTTTAAACCAATTGTCGGTGACGAAAGATCATCTGAGAAGGGCATAAGGCGCATTGCTATCCTTTAAGCCCAAGACCGAAACACCAATTTGGCAAGCAGCACGTTGTGACCAACCGAAAGATAACTCAGCGCTCTGACATCGTGTCCGCCTCAATCAGGGCCATAAGTCATGGAGCAACGAGATGCGACCATGAAACGCGCAGCAACGACGTTCCAGTTCACACAGCGTTCATCTACGTCTCCAGCGCGTCGACGAATTGGCGAGGATTGTCAACCGTCACGCGAAACCGGCGGTTACCCGTGAGACCAAGTTCGACCCCGGGGCCCTTTCGTGTGATGAGACTTGCTTGCTTTATCAGGCGAAGTGAGCCGCGGTAGCCCCAGCCGCCCGACGACAAAGGGTTGATGTCAACTTCGCTCACGGTTTCAATCTGGCTCTTGGTAAAACGCTGCGTGATATGCAAGCCCGCTCCGTAAACAATTTCGAGTACTGGTTCATCCGGCACGTCACGGACGACACGAATAACCACGCGTATCGCCAGCGACGTAATTGACCACAACAAAAGCGTCACGAGAGAAGCGACAATGAGGCCCAGCGCTGGAGCGTGATTAAACAGAACGATTGTGAACACGGTGACGGGTTCAACAATGGCAACGACCGCCAACAAGGTGAAAATTGTCTTCGTACTGAGATTTTGTTGAACGACTACGCGCACGAATGAAGCGTAGGCCTAAGCCATTATTTGGTCAATTGAATTACTTGGGAGCGCGAAGAGCAATGTTGTCGTCCTTCGCTTTTACCCGCCAGCCGGACCATCGAAACTTTGTCACATTGTCGAGACCGTTCTCCAAGACAAATCGAGCAAATTTACCCTTTGCCGCTTTGGCTTCGTGACCAATCGCTCGAGAACCATCGCTACTTGAAAAACTGACGTTGACGACGCGCGCTTCAGTGCCGAGCAACTCGAGGTCCAAGGCGTGCGCATGTTCGCTCGGCAAAAGATTTACCAGCGTTGCCTGCTTGCAGTACGTCGCGATGACACTGCTCAACGTTGGCCGCCAAAACGTGGCGAGCGGACCCAAGTCACCAAGGGATGCTTTAAAGGTCAGACGGTAATCGGCGACGGGATCATCGGCGCGGTTGACGCCATACAAGGCCGACGGAACAAGTACGCGACGCCGGTCGTCGTCGCGAAGCGACGCGGGACCCAGGTGTTGCCAAACCACGCCGTCATATCTCTGCCACGCCGGTAACACCAACGCTCGGTTCTCAACCAACGCACTCGTTGCGAGGAGTGCGCGATCCAATAACGCACCGCGGACTCGAAGGATTTTTGACCAATCGACATCTTGCTTTGATTTGAAAAGGTTCGCCAGTGTCTTCAGTATCTCATTACGAGCATCCCGCATCGCTTCATCAAAACATCCATCACTCAAAGGTTCGCTGCCACCGTCACGTTTGCCTTCGGACGGCGGCAACAACAAATGGAGCGATTGGGGCATGGGCCATCACGGTACTCGCACTGCCACATCTTTTAAGCAGCTGAGTTACGCCGCCACGCTCCCAGAGGGCGTCACGCCTAGCGCGCTCAGTAGATGACGCACGCGCACAACTTCGTCGTCCGTGAGGTCACGTCCTCTCGCCCGTCCAATCATTTGGAATTCGGAGTCAATCATCACGGTCCAGTTTCCACGGTGCGACTCGTGCACGGGGCCACATCGTTCCATCAAACAAATGACGTCGTGCCACTGGATGTTGTGATTAATTGGATGGCCAAATATTTTTTGAACAGTGAGCCGGTGGTGGTGATCGAGTTTTATTGACATCGAAACGAAACCTCCTTCGAGAATCCGAGCCACGGACCCTCCAACTGCACTTTGCCCTATTTAACTCGTCGCGTCAAGCAAGGCCACGAGTTCGACGTGCTCGGTCATCGGGAACAGGTCAAACGCTCGAAGATCGCCAAGTGCGTAGCCTCCGTCGAGCAGTTCCTTGAGGTCTCTCGCAAACGTCGCGGCATCGCAACTGACGTAGACAATTCTTCGTGGACCACGGCGTAGCAGCGTCTGGGCAACGCCCTTGGCAAGACCCGTTCGTGGAGGGTCCATGATTACAACGTCGTCCGAGACGACCGCGTCATTGACCGATCTCGGCGAGACCGACCATTCGCGAACTTTCACCGAGGCGAGACCTTGGGTATTGACGGCCGCGTCTCGCACGGCGTAAGCAGAATTCTCCACCGCGCTCACGCGTCCCCGGGGTCCCACTTCCTTCGCCAATTGCACCGCAAAAAGACCCACGCCACTGTAGAGATCAACGACGTGATCTCCTTCTGCAACGTTCGCCATCGACATGACGACGTCCACCAAAAGACCTGGCGCGTCACGGTGTGATTGCCAAAACGACCTGGGCCCAACACGGTAATGATGACCTCGAACTTCCACCGATGACTGCATTGAAGGGTCTAGTGGTTCACCTCGTAGTGAGCAAATTTCAAACAGCGTTCCTCGCGCGGTTTCGCGGCGAACTACCGCGAAAGGCTCTGCTTCGCCAATGGCGCGCAACTCGACTTCTTCGGCGCCCGTCCACGATGTCGCAAAGGCCTCCTTTAAACGATCATCGGCGATCCAACATTCATCAAGCGAAACAAGGTCGTGCGACCGAAAACCTCGCAACGCCAATTGACCATCGTCGTCGACCGCGCAACGCAGACGGGTTCGTGAACCCTCGGCTTTCGACGGAGGTGCCGTGAGGGAGAAATCCAACTCGAGCCCGGCGATCCGCCGTAGGTGTTCGTGCACAATGGACTGTTTCCATGAAGCCTGTGCTTCACTCGAAGCGTGTTGCAAGTCGCAACCACCGCAGCCAAAGGGGTGAGCGTACGCACACGGTGGCCCTACTCGTTGGTCGCTCGCCTCGAGAATTTCCGTCGCCTCGCCCCGAAGGAACTTCTTATTCGTTTCGCTAATCGTTACGCGGACGAGCTCACCGGGCAAGGCGTGGCGTACAAAGACGACGCGACCATCATCGAGGCGTCCCACGGCGCCTCCCGTGGCGGCCCGTTCCACTCGAATTGGCTCGGTAACGACGCCGTCTAGGGATTCGAGCACTAAAAGAGCCTACTTACGTTCGTCAACGTCAAAGAACAGTGCTCAGCCAACGTCACAGGACCTTTCTATAGTGACGTGGTGTCACCCGGTCTGAATTTTCACGTTGGCGAATCCTTGCAAACACTCTGCGAGGCCTTCGCTGAGCAACTTCACCAACCAAGTGAGGACGTGCTCGATCCCATCTGGACGGTACTTCCCTCTTCGGCTCTTCGCCAGTGGCTCGACGCCAATCTTTCGCTAGCGCCAACGCCTTCGTCCATCGACGACGGCATCACGGCAAATCTCCGTTATCTCTTTCCGACGGAACTCGTACGCAATGTCGAACAATTGGCTCTTCACGCGAACGGACAATCCTGGACCGATTGGAGCACCGAAGCTCTAACGCTGCGAATTCTTCGTCTCCAGAGCCAAACCACTCACGGGGTGGACTTCTCTAAAGCGCGGTCCCAAGCCGAAAGTATCGACGAAATTGCCCGATGGCGACCCGAATTATTTTGTGATCTCCACAACCAACTCGTCACTGGGGAGATCCGTAACGTCATCGAGGCGCTCGGCCTCGTCAACGATGGACCCACCATTCAGTCGCGTCAAGTGCGAGAGATACTCGCGTCGTCATTGCCAATCGACCTACCTCCGCGACTCGTAATATTTGGATTGGCCAACGTTCCGGGTGGTGAAGGTTTCACCTCATTGATTGCTGCGCTCAGTTCTCGCTGTGCGGTGGATCTCTTTGTGCCAGCGCCGTCGGTTGCGGCTGTTCGAGACCGTCTTGAAACTAAGCGTGAAGAACATGACGACTTCTCACGCCTTTCGTGGACCCGAGAGGCGGACGAGGCTTTCGCACTGTGGGCGTTGCTCGCACCGGACAAAGGCCGTTGGCATTTTTTAGAACCGGCGCACGCCACTTCGGCGTCTCTTCTGGACAACCTTCAACAATATGTACGCGGACGAAGTCACGACACCGCGGCGTCCCTGGATGCTTCCGTGCAGGTAATCGGCTGTATTGGCAACGCGCGACAAAGCGAACAATTGCGAGACGCGCTCTTTGAAATTTTGGGCAGTGGTGACGTCAAGCCCCACGAAGTGCTGATCGTGAGCCCTGACCTCGGTTGTTTCGAGCCCCTGCTCGATCGCTACTGGAACTATCCCGCGAGCACCGGCGGTGATGATCTTCGCCTGCCTCGTCTTCGTTACGAAGTGACCGAGCATTCCTCCCCACAACTCGCTAATCGTCTTGGTGCGTCAATTGCGTTGTTGCACCTGATAGGCAATTACGACACGTTGGAACAGATGCAACACTTTTTGGCTTTTCCGAGTGTCGCACGAGCTCTGAAACTTGAGTTTGAGGATCTGCAACGTCTCTGGCAACTCGTTAGAGACGGTCACCTTTCTTTTGGCGTAACGGCCCGCCATCGAGAGGCGCTTAACGTCTCGCAACACAAACTCGCCGTCACGGGTGACGTTGAGGCGGGAACCTGGGAGCGAATTGTTGACCGCGTCGCGCTCGCCACACTGCTCCCGAACGAATCAACCTGGCAAGAATTGAGCGATGACTCGTCGCTCCAAAAGTCCCGCCGGGTCGCGGGCTGGCCACTCGGCGAAGCAACTGACGCTAGTTTGCTGGCCAAAGTAGCTCCCCTGCTTCGCTTGCTGGAACTCGAGGCGCCACGGCGCACCAGTTCGGTCCGACAGTCACTCACCACGTGGCTCGAAACTTTACGCGACTGGATGCGCGAGTTGTCGCTCAACGATGACGACGACTCACTCGAGCAAGCACTTTCTCGTCTCGATACGTTGTTCACCAACTCGTCAGAAAATCTCGCCGGCATTTCGTTGTCGTTTACAGAGTTTCAACAATTTTGGCAGTCGCTCGACGACCAGCGCACGCAAACACGGGTTTTTGGCCGCGGCGGTGTCGTCGTTTCCGATGCTTCAAGCCTGCCCTTCGCTCCGTACAAAGTGATTTGCATAATGGGTTTTGACGACGACAAAATTTTCCCCGCTCCCCTTCCTCGTCCCGCCATGCGAGAGCGACGATTGGGCGATCCCGACCAACGTTGTGCTCTGCTGGGGGCTCTGCTCGCCGCGACGTTGTGCGCCACGGAAAGATTGATCATTACTTGGAATGACCGAAGTGACGAGACTGGTCGCAGCATTCGCCCGTCCATTGCGCTCGATGAATTTTTAGACGCTCTGCAAAACGTGACACACGTAACGACGAGCGAACTCATTAGCCAAGGCCCTCGCCACGCCTTTGTTGCTGCTGCTGGAGCACCGCGTGTCTTTGACACGCGATTTCGTTCGCTCGCCTCAATGGATCTCACGACGCTCGCGGATTCTTCTCCAAGGGTGCACGATGCCACCACCGTCTCTCTCAGTCAATTACGGACATTTCTTCGAGATCCGCTCGCCCAGTTCATCCGCGCCGGCCTGCAATCGACAGTGCCAGAACAAATTGAAGACGACGCAAGCTACCCTCGAATCTCGCCCAGCACTCTCATGCTGTATCAGCTACGCGAGCAGTACGTACAGCGGGTCAGCGAACTTCTTCCCGACGCGAGCAGCTTCCACGACATCAATCATGACGACCACAATTTTTCGCGTCGCGCTACTTTGCTGAGCAACAAAATGCGAAGTGACGAACGCTACGCCGGTGACATTCCTTCGTTGCTCTGGTCCTCCGAATTCAAAACCGATCTTTTAAATCTCTTCGCTTTCAACGAAATGCACGATGCTTCTGATTTCGAGCCGTTGGAGAGCGACGACCAATCGAGCACGTTATTTAGCGTCGACGGTTCGCCACTCAGCATCTCGACGTCCCTACACGACGAACTCAACGTACAGCGAGACGCCTCGTGGATCTGGCGAGACGTCGAAGACTCGGATGTTGATGGAGCCCCTACCCATTTCTGTACCCGTCACGTGGTGCCGAGCCCTATGACGAATTCACGACTCGCACGAAATGTCCTCCTCTACGCACTCGACGTCACTTTCTTGAAGGCATTTTTTCCTGACAGTCGTTGTTCAACAATGGCTTCCTTTCTGCCCGAACGAGTTGAGTCCTATGCGAGTGCCCAAGGCATAGTCCCCTCTGGAGAGTTCCAACTCAATCCTGCTTTCGTTATTCGTTTTGAAGGTACCCGCGAAGATGCCGTGTTGTCGTTGTCGACGCTCGTGGGTCTCTACGAACAAGCCAGTGTGCGACCAATCCCCCTCTTTCGCGCCACCAACGCCGCGGCCACATTGACAGGCCTTTTTCGCAATCCCAATGATTTCTGGGCGTCACACGACGGCGAGCGCGGGGATAGAACAATGACGTCCAGCCAGATGTTCTTTGACGTGCCCTTCGAGAATTTGCAGGAACTCTCACCCGGCGAACCGTTTCCCTTCACGTCAGAGCTCACGAAAATTTTCGGCCCACTTTCCTTCGCAAAAATCACCCCGACCAAGCGTCCGATTAGCCAAGGATTCGCGAACCTCAATTCAAAATATGCCGACCGTCAAACGAAGAGTGTCGTCAACTTTGCGCCATTCATTTCGCAAAATGAAGCGGGACGGCGATAATGGCAAAGACCTTTGAACCGTTCACGACGCCAATCAGCGCGATCGACGATGTCCTTTTATTGTCGGCGAGTGCCGGAACGGGCAAAACCTGGATGGTCACCCACCTCGCGGCCCGGTGGCTCATTGAAGAGCCCCACCACGACGCTAGCCAGGTGTTGCTCGTAACATTTACGAAGAACGCCGCTAGCGAATTGAAATATCGTTTGCGTGAACGCGTCATTGAATTCGGTGAAGTGCTCCGCGCGCTTACGTCCGAGGCTGGCAATCGCCTCGTCATCAATCCACTTCGAACCTCTCAGCAGTGGGATGAACTGATGAATGCCCAGTGGGTTCAGGGCCTTCGACGTTCCTACGGCCCAAGGGAACTTTCGGACATGCTCGACCGTCAAATCCGGGTGCTTCAGACGCTCGACGACGCGAATGCTCGAACTCTGCACTCGTTTGCTTCCCTGGTCGGACAAAGTGATGAACGAGAAGCACAATCTTCAAATCAGATCTTTGAGCGAGCGGTTGCCTTGTCGATCACGGACTACGCCCGCTCCCAACCCGACGCACTCCAACGACTGATGCAGAGTCTCCAAGGCAAAGGCACTGTCAAAAACGCAACCAAACTTTCGAGAATGCTGCAAAGTGCGCTGGCCGCAACGAGTTCGGTTGGCGGATCTCGGTTCGACAAGGTGGCCTACGTGCCAGACGAAATTCCCAGCGAAGTCGTTACGACGGCCCTGTCACTCGTGCGCGACTCGGAACGGGTAGCGGAGCGAATCGAAGAGCTCGAACGGGTCATCAGCTTCGACAGCCTCATTGCTGATCTTTATCAACAGACACTCGACGACGATGGTTCGCTTGTCGAGCGTATGCGTCACCACTTTGGGCTCGTACTCGTTGACGAATTTCAAGACACCGACGTCGTGCAGTGGGATATCTTGACGTCCCTCTTTCGAAACGGACCCTCATCCGTTCCCATAATTGCGGTAGGCGATCCTAAGCAGGCTATTTACAGTTTCCGCGGCGGCGATGTCACGGTTTTCCAAAAACTCGAACTTCACGTGGCGACGTGCGATCGCTGTGCCACGCACGAACTTCAGCTGAATTATCGTTCGCAGGGGCACCTGCTACGCCAACTCAACAGCCTCTTCGAGATTGGTGGCGTCGCCGGATGGCACTTTTCCAGTGGCAGTGACTTGCCTCTCGTCAATTACGTCCCCGTCATGCCGAGCGCCCATCACGATAATGACGAGGGCTCCTTTGAAATCCGTGACATCGTTCATGATGGCGAAGAAAAAACGAATCAGCAACGAACCGTTGCGGTTCTCATTAACGACGTCATTCGAACGGTGGTGACCTTGCTTGATGAAGCGTCGAGCGAACGCGTAGATCCCGAGGAGATTGCCATTCTCTGTCGAGGCGGTTGGTTCATGGAACTTCTGGCCGAAAAACTTGAGCGAGCCAACATTCGAACAGTAACCGTGAGGTCGCTTCCAATTTTTGAGGCCGAAGCCGCGCGACAAATCCGCTGGCTTCTATGGGCCCTGTGTCAACCGACCAACGTTCGACGAACCAATGTGTTGGCTGCCACGTGGTTTCGCCATCACGAACATGAGGTCCTCTCGAACCTTGCTCGAGCGCTCGAACTTGAAAGCGTCAGCAGTTTTCAGCGACGACTACTCGATGGGCCCACGATGGCAGTGGTACTCGCTACGAGCACGGGTCAGCGCAACTGGACCGATCTAGAGCACGTATTGGAGCTCATGGGCGACAACCTCACGCTGGGTGCCACGCCCCAGGAAGCGTATGAGTGGATCGAAGAGCGGATGCGCGAAAGCCAGCAATTCAGTAACGGCGAAGCGGTGCAGCGCCGAATCGAAAGTTCTGAAGGTGCGGTGCGCATCATGACGATTCACGCTGCGAAAGGATTGGAGTTTCCAGTTGTCTTAGTGCCCCAGATCGAACGTTTGAGCAAGAAACCTTCTAACGGCATCTCATCGTGGACCAATGGATCCCAGCGCGTCATTGACACGGCGAGTTTGGTCAGTAGCGATGCGACGTTGGACCCTCGTGCGGCTCGTTCTTCGAGAGACGACTCGCGTCGACTCATCTACGTAGCCCTCACCAGGGCTGAACAACGACTCATTGCGTGGCGAAGTGAGTTGGATAAACACCTAATCGGCCCGGACGAATCTATCCAAAGCGTCCTCGGTACGGAGAAGGAAATCACGGCGCTCAACCAGTGGCGCCTACTTTCCGACGCCCTACGCGAAGAAATCCGCGGTAGCTCCTCTCCGGGAAGAGCCTTTCCCACCTGGACCGAAGTTCGAACGAGTGAGTTTGTCGAGGCGCCGCTGCAGCGAACGAGCAGCCCCCCTTCGTACGTCTCGTCACCCAGTCCCGTGCCAATACTTTCCGAGCATTTGCGACGGTGGTCGTACTCCGCGCTGGCACTCCATAACACCACGCACGCTTTTGGCGACGTCGACGATGGGCGTGCTCCCTACGACTCTGGCGCCTACGCGGAAGACAACGAGGACGAGTCCACGTTGCTCGCGAACGTAGGCGATGATGCCTTTGGCGGACTTCGCGGTCCCGTGCTCGGCAATGCCATCCACGAAATTTTCGAAAAGGCCGTCGGCCACCTACGCAGTTCCAGCGACGAAATAGACGCACTCGTCATTGAAACGCTCGAGAAATATCGCCTCAGCACCGCCGATGATCACGAACTCAATGGCGTCGTGATTCGCTCTATGCGTCAACTTCTCACACGTTCGATGGGCAATCTCTTTGACGGCGTCAGTCTTGATTCGTTTTGTGGCCTTCGTCCCACGCGCGTGACGTCGGAGATGCGGTTCACGTTACCGCTTAGAGGAACTTATGAAGATGGGCACGACCGACTACGAGGGATCGGCGCGTTGGTCGTAGAGGGCGATCCCGAAGGTCCCTACCGCAGGTTTTTTGAAGACATCGCCAACACCTCGGTACGCGAGCCTCGCCTGCTCGAGGGATTTCTCACCGGCAGTATTGACCTCGTCGCCCAAGTTGGAAGCGGAGCGGACCAACGATTTGTCGTCGTGGACTACAAAACTAATGTCTTGAAAGTTAGCGACAACTACGGAGCTTTGAACCTTATTCCCGAGATGGCTATGTCCGGCTATCCCTTGCAAGGACTCTTGTACAGCGTCGCGCTTCATCGTTTCTTAAAGACACGCCTTCGCCACTACGTCCCCCATCAACACCTCGGTGGCATGACCTATTACTACGTGCGTGGAGCAACGAACGCAGCCAATGACCCCGACATCGGTCTCGCCAACTGGAAGGTGCCCGCAAACGTGGTGGTGAGCGTCTCGGACTACTTAGCGAACGGGTCAGCATGAACGAACTTGGCACTCTCTTCTCCTCCAACCCCCATTGGTCACTTTTGTTCCACGAGCAAGATCGCATGCTCGTGGAATCCATGATCCGCCTCGCTTCACGAGAGGGGCTTGAGATTGCTGTACTCATAGAACAGAGCAACGCCATGTTGGCATTGCTCTTGCTCACCAAGTCCGTACGTCTCCAGCACGTGGCGCTCGCTCTTGACGCTCATGAATTGGACGGGCTTCTCGCGGATCAACTCTGGACCTACGAAAACGAATTTGGTCAACGCCAGCTTGCGCCACAAAAACCGGAGGTCCACGTTCTTCGTGACGCCCTCATCAACCTTGCGCACATCGCCCCGGCGATTATTGAAACAAGTCAATTCGGTGACGAATTGTCAGCCTTTGGCCCCGTGGTCGTCCTGAGCCGCATCAAAGATCAGGCAACCTTCGTCGCCATTCGCCGCTACGCATTTGCTGAACAATACGTCGCACTTCGCCTACTCAACCTTGTTTCCGCTGCGCCCACCTCGATGCTCCACGAGTTACGACGACAAACGAGCAGCGATGATGGTGTCGTCGTTGTTACTGAAGAACAACAGCACTTTATTGAACGCGCGCTGCAGTACCCCGTCACCGTTCTTACGGGTGGTCCAGGCACCGGAAAGACCACCGCCATTGCCAACTTGCTCTCGTCACTTATTCCGCGACACCACGAGACGGGGACAAAACGGCCACTTCGAGTTGCACTGTGCGCTCCAACCGCAAAGGCGGCGGTGCGAATGCGTGAAGCCATCGACGCAGCACTCGAGGCGTCACACGACCCAGGGAGCATCGCGCAGGCCCTATCCATTGACGAGCGAAGCGGTTCGCTGCATCGGCTGCTCCGTATTCGACCTGACAACTCTCGAGCGGTAACACCAGTCCTCGCGGACCTCGTCATTGTTGACGAGGCATCGATGTTGGAATTTGGGCTACTCGAGCAGTTGCTGCGAAGCTGCGAAAATTCGCACGTGGTACTGGTGGGTGATCCCGATCAGTTGGCATCCGTCAACGTCGGCGCCGCCCTTCGCGACATCATTGATTCGTCGAGTGATGCGTTACTCGACGATCAAATCACACGACTGAGGACGAATTATCGAAGCGGTGGCGAACTCGTCGCACTAGCGAAGTGCATCAACGACGGCGATATCGCTGGCTTCAAAAGCGTCCACGAGCAGCATCCCGAACTCGTCCGACGCGTTGCTCGACACAGTGACCTACTCGAAGAGATCTGTGAACACGCGCGGGAACTTTTCGATGCCGCCCGTCACGATGAACAGCGCGCCTTGGAACTATTGCGCGAGCGAACTATGTTGTGCGCCACTCGAATTGGCGTTGGTTCGCTGCAGTGGTGGCGAACCAGAATCACTCGAGAGCTTCGCCGATTCGGTTGGGATGAAAACGGCTCACGTCGGTTTGCCGTGGGCACACCGCTCCTTATTACCGCCAACGAAGCAACTTTTGCGGGTTCAACGTCGACGCTCTTCAACGGCGATGTCGGCATTGTGAGCGAAGGCACCGAGGGACCACACGTGCTTTTTGGACCAACGGAACATCCTCGTAAAAGAAAAATCGAATCAATCGATCAGGCGGAACCAGCGTGGGCTCTCACTATCCATAAGTCACAGGGCAGCGAATACGACGACGTCGTTATATCCTTGCCCGATTACGACGCGCCACTCTTGACCCGTGAACTGTTGTACACCGCTGTTACGCGAGCAAAAAAGCACGTCACCATCATTGGAAACGATCAACTCGTCGAGCGGGCGCTCGGGCGACGCATTTCTCGAGTTAGCAGTCTCAAGGAGCGAGTGCGCGCGCTGCACGAAAAGGCTCCCGCGGCGTCAACGTCGAACAGGCGCTAACCGATCGAGAAATTTGTCGACGAGCACGAGCGCACGCTCTCGAGCAAGAGGAGTCTCGTCGCGGGTGAGCGCCAGTAGTTCGTCCGTGTCTATGCCAAGAGAGCGAACCTCTTCGTCACCCACCGCGAGCCACTGCGCTAATTGCACGTCATCGATTTCGGGATGGAATTGCACACCGACGTGATTGCCAATGGCAAAGGCTTGAACCGCGCGAGGAGAGAGCGCCCAGACTTCAGCTTGGGGAGGCAAGCTGCAAACGTCGAAGTGATATTCGAACCAAGGTCCTTCGGGAAATTCTTGTTCCTCCGCTGCCTCAATGCGGTACCAGCCCACTTCAGGCTCGAGCGACGGCGCGACCGTGCCGCCAAAGGCTCGACACAGCGCTTGTGCGCCAAAGCAGATCCCGAGAATCGGCACGCCAGCTTCGTCCGCCTGCTCAATCAACTGCAGTTCGCGGCCAAACCACGCAGCCTCGACGGCTTCGTCGTACACCGCGTGCTTGGAGCCGAGAATGACGAGGTAGTCATAGCCCTCGAGTGCAGGCGTCGGCGACGACGCGTCCAGCATGTACGTATCAAAGACGACGTCTCGAGCCAGTAGGGCTTCACCAATAAGACCAGCGTTGTCTTCGAGATGGTGACGGATGACGAGGGCTTTGCTCATAGGCAACAGGCTAGGGACGGTCACCAACCTCGAAGCACTAACCCTTGGGAAGCGACCAGCCCATCGACGTCGCAATCTCTTTGCACGTGGGACACAGCGGAAACTTTTGTGGGTCGCGGCCGGGCACCCACACCTTCCCGCACAGCGCCGTTACCGGCGTCGCGTTGATTTGACCCTCGACAACGGAATTCCCTAGTGGCACGAAATCGCCCTTTTTCGGCGTATAGCCCTCGAGAACGATGTGCGTAAAGCGATCGTGATCACCATCATCGAGTTCAATGGAGGAGGAAACTATTTGTTCGGTGTCGGGCGACAAACTCACGCCCCCAACCCTACTGACACGTCAGTATCGTTGAAAGGGTCATGCCCCGTCGTCGCCCTCATCGAGTATCCACGCACTCGTCGGGGCCCGTCTCATCGCATTTCAAACGAGACGGTACGCCCAAAAATTCCTATCGAACGCAACAAGAAGCGCGTTCCAGCGCGCAATTGGCCTGGACCCTCAACGGCGTCGAACTCGACACCTACCGCTGCGATTACTGCCATCAGTGGCATATGGGTAAGCGATTTCGAGAGGATTAGATATCCTTTCGTTCGTAGGGCATGATTACTACAGCGAAACGAAAGGTACTCACCATGGCAGTCAATGCTTACATCCTCATTCAGACTGAAGTCGGCAAGTCAGAAGATGTCGTCATTGCTGCGCGCTCGGTACCCGGCGTAACGGCGGTCAATGAAGTCACGGGGCCCTACGACGTGATTGTGCAGTGTGGTTCTGAAAGTGTCGACGACCTCGGCAAGCTTGTCGTGAGTGCTATCCAAAAAGTTCCCGGCATCACGCGTACGCTCACGTGCCCCGTCGTCAACGTTTAACCAAGCGCTCCTGACGCTTGAAGAGCGTCAATACGTTCACTCGTCAGTCCCCACGCCGTCAGTCCCTCACGCGTTCCTGATCCCGGCGTCGTCGGAGCCCGTCCAACGGCTCCCGGCGTCTTTGAAAAACGAGGTGCCGGTGAGGGTTGCAACGTGTCGCCGCCTTGGAAGACTCCGCGCGCCACGTTGTGTTCGTATTGTGCCGCTTCCCGAGGAGAGAGTACGGGCGACACGCACGCATCAGTTCCTTCAAATAACGTGGTCCACTCGTCACGAGTCTTGGTGGCGAACACCGCGGCAAATCGCTCCTTCATGCTTGGCCATTCGCCACGGTTCATTTGCGCGGGTAATGCTTCGTTCGATAAACCCAGACCATCGAGTAGCGCCGCGTAGAACTTCGGTTCGATGGCACCCACAGCCACATACTTTTGGTCCCTCGTCTCATACACCTCATAGAAGTGCGCACCCGAGTCGAGCAAATTTACTCCGCGTTCTTCGTGCCACAAGCCAGCGTTTAAGAACGAGTGTGTCATGGTGAGAAGCGACGCCGAGCCATCAACCATCGCCGCGTCGACGACTTGACCAACGCCCGTTGATCGCGCCGATACGAGCGCAGCCAGCACGCCAAATACGAGCATCATCGAACCGCCACCAAAGTCACCCACCAAGTTGAGTGGAGGCACGGGACGTTCCCCCGCTCGGCCGACCGGCCACAAAGCCCCCGAGATTGCGATGTAGTTAATGTCGTGTCCCACTTGATTCGCTAGTGGTCCCTCTTGGCCCCATCCGGTCATTCGGCCATAGACGAGTCGAGGATTACGAGCGAGGAGGTCGTGGGGACCAACGCCCAAACGTTCAGTAACCCCGGGTCGAAAACCTTCAATCAAGATATCCGCTTGTTCGCTGAGTTCGAGTATGAGTTCGCGCGAGTCATCGTGCTTCAAATTAAGAGCGACCGAAGGACGTGACCTCGTCAACAGATCAAAATAGGGTTCGTCCTTCGCATCAGGGTTGGCTCGTTCGAATCGAAGGACATCCGCGCCAAGATCCGCCAGCAACATGCAGGCATACGGCGAAGGTCCGATGCCCGCAAGTTCTATTACTTTGACGCCCGCTAACGGTCCACTCACGACGAACTCTTTTTCTCATTTGAAATGGTCACCATCGAAGAAAGCACGTCACGAGCTCGACCCTCGGCGACGGCGGCTCCAGCGAGTTCGGCGCCCTCACGCACACTCGCCACGCGTTCAGCCAGCAAGAGCGCCAGTCCCGCGTTAGCGACCACCGTGTCAAAAACTGGTCCGGTGGCTCCGTCGAGGTAATCGTTCGCCAACTGCACATTGGTGGTCAGGTTGCCGCCGCGAATCACACCCACTTCGTGTTGTACATGAAAATCGCGACTGGGTTCAAATCGCCACGACGTAATTTTGGCGGCGGTGACTTCAGTGATGGTCGACGGCAAACCAAGCGACAATTCATCGAGCCCGTCGTCAGCGTGCACGATGAACGCTCGCTCAATACCTCGGTGTTGCAAGATTTCCGCCATCCATGGCACCATGCTCTCATTGGCAACACCAAGGACCAAGCGACGCACTCTCGCGGGATTGGCTAAAGGACCAAGAACGTTGAACGCCGTGGGGAAACCCAGAGCGCGACGAATTGGTACGAGATAACGAAGACCTGGGTGAAACGCCGGAGCAAAGCAGAACCCCATGCCCGCTATTTCCACACTCTTCGCCACCGTAAAAGGATCAATCTCGAGACGCACACCCAGACCTTCTAATACGTCAGCGGAGCCAACGGACGAAGAAGCAGCACGACTCCCGTGTTTGGCCACGGGAACACCACTCGCCGCGACGCTCAAAGCAGCCAGGGTCGATACGTTGACGGTGTGCAAACGGTCGCCACCCGTTCCAACAATGTCCAACGCGTCATCGTTCACTTTGAACGTGGTGGCGGCGTCCATCATGGCGTCAACGAAACCCGACAGTTCCTCAACGCGCTCGCCCTTGGCCGAAAGTGCCGTCAACATGCTGGCAATTGCGACGTCGGGGACCTCGCCACGAAGCACTTCGCTGAGCGCTTCGTAGGCCTCGCCGTGGCTAAGAGATTCACCGCGGACTAAACGAGTCAGCAGGTCTGACCAAACAATTGCCACTTCAGTCCCACCACATATCGTGGCCCAGTACTCCCTTGCCAATAAGGCCAAGTTGTACCTGACTTGTACCTTCGACAATCGTGAGTTGGCGAGCGTCACGGTAGTAGAGCTCCGTGGGGTGTTCTTCCATATAGCCAGCCGCTCCCAAGAGTTGCACCGCGAGCCCCGACGCCTTCACACCCACTTCACTGGCGTAGTACTTCGCCATTGACAACATGGGGACGTATTCTTTCGTGTACTTGCCTTGGTCCGCCAACCACGCAGCGCGGTACGTCAAGAGACGCGCCGCTTCAATCTCGGTGGCCATTTTTGCAATTTCCCACTGGATGCCCTGGAACTCCGCAATGGTCTTTCCAAATGCCGGACGGTTCTTCACGTATTCAGTCGCGTACATCAAGGCACCTTCGGCGAGGCCAATGCCTCGAGCCGCGACGATGGGCCGCATGGCGTTCAGTCCGAGCATCGCAAGGCGAAATCCCCCAACGTCACCAATGACGTTGGTTGGAGAAACCTTCACGTCATCGAAGACAATTTCTCCGGTGTCGATGCCGTGCACACCCATTTTTTTGTCAACGCGAGGACGCTTCACACCAGGGCTATCGGCGTCGACGATGAAACCAGTAATGGAATCGTGCAAACGAGACGACGGGTCGCCCGTTTTCGCAAACACCGTGAACCAGTCGGCTTGGGAAACACCGGAAATCCAACATTTCGTTCCATTAAGAATCCAGCCATCTTTGACGTCCGGATCAGGAGTGGCCCTCGTGCGCATGCCCGCAACGTCAGAACCAGCGCCCGGTTCAGAAAGTCCAAAGGCCGCTCGCTTGGTGCCATTGGCAATACTAGGTAGGTACCGCAGCTTTTGCTCTTCCGAACCGGCGATCATGATGGGACCGGTCGGCAGACGCGTGAGCAGCAACATGAGGCCAATGACGTTGGAGTACTTGGTGACCTCTTCTATAGCCAACGTCAACGCCATAATGCCACCGCCCGATCCACCGTACTGTTCAGGAATACACAGTCCCAGTAGGTCGGCATCTCGAAGAGCGTCGAAGATGTCTTGGGGATACAGACTCGACGTGTCAATCTCTCGCGCTCGAGGTTTAATTTTTTCTTGGGCTAGTCGTCGAACCGTCTCTTGGAGGGCGAGCAACTCCGGTGATAACGCAAAGTCCATGTCACGAAACCTACCCGACCTTCGCGTATCTTCCAGGCGTCCGGACCCCTCAGCGATTGTGCCAACATGGTCAGCGTGCCAGCTTTTCAGCGAGACGAAGCCCTTAGACGGCTTCGTTCAAACACCTACGACATGGTGGTCGTCGGTGCCGGCATGACAGGAGCGGGCGTCGCCGTGGACGCTGCCGCGCGAGGACTCTCCGTGGCGTTGGTTGATGCCGGTGATATTGCGACGGGAACCAGTTCGAAATCTTCGAAAATGGTGCACGGCGGACTTCGTTACTTGCAGCAGAAAGAATTTCGCCTGGTCTACGAGAACTTGCGCGAGCGTCAGCGTCTCTTGGAAAACGCCCCTCACCTCGTGCGCGTTCTGCCGTTTCTAATTCCCCTCTTCGGAAAAAATGGCGTCGTATCAAAAACCATTACCCGCAGTTACGCCACGGCCCTTCGAATTTATGACTGGACGGGAGGGTGGCGTATTGGTCACCGCTTCGAACGACTTGACAAAGCGCAAACGCTTCTTCACCTACCGACTCTCAACGCTGATCGCCTCGTTGCGGGTTTTTTGTACTTCGATGCTCGAGGCGACGACGCCCGCGTCGCTCTCACGCTCGCAAAGACGGCCGCCATTGATCTCGGAGCCGACGTTGCGACGTACGTAAAGGTGACGGGTATTGAGCACGACGCCACGGGACAGGTTGCCAGCGTTTGTTGTCACAATGAAGTAGACGACAGCGTTTTCAATATCGCGACGCGCGTCGTTGTGAACGCAACCGGGGTATGGGCTGACGAAGTGTTCACAATGGCCGAAGGAGTCGATTCGCATCGCATCACACCCGCCAAGGGTGTGCACGTCTCGGTACCCGCACACCGTTTGCCCGCCGACGTCGCGGCAGTTTTTACCGTGCCCGGCGACCGACGAAGCATTTTTGTGGTGCCATTTGAAGAAGCTAATTACACCTACGTGGGAACAACGGACACTGCCTACGAAGGTTCACTCGACGACCCCCTGTGTACGAGTGACGACGTGGCGTACCTCTTGCGCGCGGTAAACGCGTCAACGTCGTCCGCACTTACTCCGCAGGACATCACTGGTGTATGGGCGGGACTTCGACCTCTGCTTTCTCCCGAACCCGGCAAAGAACTGAGTGAACGAACAGCGGATTTGTCACGTCGTCATCAGGTAACACCGAGCCCTGACGGTGTCGTACACGTGACCGGCGGCAAGTGGACGACGTATCGAGAAATGGCCGAAGACGCGGTGGACGCCACTTCTGCTTTCTTGCCATCGCTGCGACGATGTTCTACGAAAAACCTTTCGTTACACGGCGCTCCGCAGCCTGACTCCTGGCAGCCGACGACGCCTCTCGAAACGCACTTGTACCAGCGCTACGGCACCGACGCCACGTCAATCCTTTCGCTTATTACCCAGTCCGAGGAATTGGCCACTCCCCTCATCACTGGACTTCCCTATTGCCAAGCCGAATTTGTCTACAGCGCACAAGAAGAAATGGTCATCACCCTCATTGACCTTCTAACGCGCCGAACGCGCGCGCACTTACAAAATGCGCGCGCGACGTACCGGGCAGCCCCCAAAGTCGCTCGCCTCGTTGCACCGTATCTAGGTTGGGACGAGACGCGCATCGAAAAAGAAGTGGCGGATTACCGTGCGCTCGTCGAAAAGGAATTCGGTGCCGCCGGACTGGTCATACAGGATGAAAACGCGTGACCACACCGACAATGCCGAGCGAGTACCCCGAGGAACTCTCGGGCAACGTACTGGGCGGTGGTGATGCTCCGAACTCATTACTCGAAGCTCTGCACGCTCAGCACGTGCCATTCAGTATTGGCGAGACTGAACGCGCCGACCACGGGCGCGATTGGTGGCCGCTTTCGATTGGTTGGGTTGCCAAGGGTGAGGTTCCCTCATTCCCCGGTGTCGTGGTGTATCCGCGAACAGTCGAAGACGTGCAACTCGTACTTCGCACCGCCAACGAACTTCGTATACCCGTGACGCCTCAGGGCGGTCGCTCCGGCGTCGTCGGAGGTGCCGTTCCGATGCCCGGTGCCATTGCGCTTGATCTGACACACATGAATGCTGTTTTGGCGCTCGATGAAATTTCAGGTACCGTCACCGCACAGGCCGGCATTTTTGGACCCGACCTCGAAGGGTTTTTGAGTCCGCGAGGTCTAACAACTGGTCACGTGCCCCAGTCGTTTGATCTTTCTACGCTCGGCGGTTGGCTCGCGTGTCGCGGTGCGGGCCAGCGATCCAATCGTTACGGGAAAATCGAAGATATCGTACGGGGGCTCAGTGTGGTGCTCGCCAACGGGGACCTTGTGGTCACGGGCAACCGTGGGCCCCGCCAAGCCGTTGGACCGGACCTCAATCAACTCTTCGTGGGTTCCGAGGGTACTCTCGGCGTCATCGTGGAAGCGACACTCGTCGTGCGACACATCCCAAAACACCACGAGCAAGCGGCGTATCAATTTTCGTCGTTCGCCGATGGCTTAGAAGCGTGCCGACGAATCATCCAGCGAGGCGCACATCCTTCCGTGCTTCGCCTTTACGACGAGACTGAAACGAAACGCAATTTTGATGTAGACGAGTGCGCCCTCATTGTGTTGGAAGAAGGTGACGCTGGTCTCGTACGTGCTTCGATGAGCGTAGTTACTGAAGAATGTTCTGGCGCGACGGTCCTTGACCCGTTACTCGTTGATCGATGGCTCGCGCATCGAAATGACGTGAGCGCCCTGGCACCTCTTTGGGCACGAGGCATTGTCGTTGACACGATTGAAATTGCGGGTCCGTGGGCCAACTTGGCGACTATTCATCAACGAGTCGTCGATGCGTTACTCGCGATTCCAGGCATTGCCGTGGCGTCCGTCCACCAGTCACACGCGTACGACGACGGCGCGTGCTTGTACTTCACGTTCGCGGGTTACCCCGAGGGCGACACAACGGACTTTTACCGTCGAGCATGGGACGTCGCGTCCGAAGCGGTGCTCAAGGCTGGTGGTGCTCTCAGCCACCACCACGGCGTTGGACGCAACCGGGCTCGTTTCGTGAGCGAGGCTCTGGGCGACGCCTACGGCGTGCTCGTTGCCATGAAAGATGTTCTTGATCCAAATCACATTTTGAACCCCGGCGTCTTGGGTCTTAGCGCGCCTCCCTGGTGAGAGCGCTCGCAATTGACGTTGGTTCGACGTCAATTCGAACTGCCATCGTTGATGAAAATGGCGACGTTTCGTTCACTCATCAAGAACCACTGAACGTCACGACAACACAACCAGGCGAAGTCGAACTTGACGCGCTCGCTATTGGCCAAACAGTTTTGGAACTTTCGCAACGAACGCTGAATGAAAGTGGCGGCTGCGACGTAGTGGGTATTGCCAACCAGCGAGCCACCACGTTGATTTTTGATGCGCGAACGAACGAACCGGTGGGTCCGGCCCTGGGTTGGCAGGACCTGCGCACCGTCGTTGATTGTCTCATTTTGCAGGGAGAAGGTCTTCGACTCGCGCCAAATCAGTCGGCCACCAAGGCCCGCTGGCTCTTGCACGCGTCGGGTCGCACGCCAAGCGAAGTGCGATTCGCCACTATCGAAACCTACGTTGCTTCAGTGTTGTCCAACGGTGCCCTGCACGTCAGTGATCATTCCAACGCCGGTGTTACCGGACTTTTGGATCTGGCCCACAACACTTGGGACGAGCGCGCGCTGTCACTGCTGGAACTTGATCCGGTGATGATGCCTCAACTCGTAACCACCATGGGCCAACACGGGGCAGCGAGCGCACTCGACGGAAGTCCGACCATTACCGCGCTGGTCGGTGATCAATCGGCGTCGCTCTTTGGTCAGTCCTGCATTGCGCCCGGTTCAACTAAAATTACTTTTGGCACCGGCGCCATGGCCGATCAAATCCGAGGTGAAGAAACGCCTAGTGCCATGACACAGTCATCATCGGGCTGTTTTCCGATCGTGGCCAGGAGCGACAATGGTCACATTGTTTGGGGCGTTGAAGGGATAGTCCTATCGGCGAGTACGTGCATTGACTGGTTGCGCGACGACATTGGTCTCATCCGCGACGCGAGCGAAACCGAAGCGTTGGCTCTTTCCATTGCATCGAGTGAAGGCGTGCAATTCGTGCCGGCGTTCGTCGGACTTGGTACGCCCACGTGGGACTTTGGTGCGCGCGGCGCTTTCTTTGGTTTAACTCGGGGCTCTTCACGAGCTCACCTCGTGCGAGCGGTACTAGAAGGCATCGCCCACCGGGGCGTGGACCTGCTCGACGCACTTTTTGAAGAGACGGGCATTGCGGTCGAAGAGATCCGCGTCGACGGTGGCATGAGCCAGAACACGTTCATGATGCAAACGCTCGCCAATTACTCCAATCGTCCCGTTTCACTCTCCAGTGAGAATGAAGCAACCACCAGGGGTGCCGGACTTATGGCGCTCGTGGCCGCTGGCGCACTCACGCTCAACGACGTTGAGGCGCTGTGGCATCCGCGCATCACTCTCGAGCCACACGGGAGCACCGATCAGCGTTCCAATGAACGAGCAGCGTGGTTACGAGCTCGCCACAACGCCGAGCGAACAGTGCCCGACCTCTCCTCGGTCTCGTTTTAGAGACTCACGCGAGCCACGGCTTTAGCTCGAGCGCTTCGCCAATATTCGCGTGTTCGCTCACCAAGGGACGAGCAAGAATGAGACCGCGGGGTTGATTAAGTGAAACGGCCCCCGTTATGACGCCCGATCGGTGGAAGAGAGCCAGCCACTTTCCTTCTTCGGGTGATCCCGTCACTCGGGTTACCTCATCCGATGGTGATGGGTGTCCCAACATCTGGATTTTCTTTCCGTACTGATCACTCCAAAAATACGGAACGAGTTTCACGGGTCCCGCAACGTCGCTGCCCTGTATCAAAATCTTGGCGAGCTCTTGCGCGTGATCATTCGCCACTTGCCAGTGCTCAATGCGAACCATCTCTTCGAAAGGTCCATGCAGCCATTTGAATCGGGCAACGTCGCCAATGGCACCAACGTGGCTGGTGGCCATTAAGAATTCGTCGACGGCCACTCCGTTCGTGATGTCCAAACCGGACGAACCGAGCCATTCGGTGTTCGGCATGGCACCCGCGCCCACCACCACGACGGGTGTCGCGAGAACGTCGTCACCGACGTGAACCCGAAAGAGCCCGTCTTCGAAGGTGACATCAGAGATATTCTGTGAACAACGAAGTTCAATACCGGCGTCGCTCGCGAGCCCTATGAGCCACTCAGAGACTTGAGGGCCAAGTACATTGAGCAGTGGTCGCTCCGCCACTTCCAACACAATCGGAGAAAGCTCACGTGTTTTAAGAGCAGTTGCTACCTCGGCACCAATAAATCCTCCACCAATGACGACGACTGTCGTGTGTGGTGCGAGGTTTTCTACCGCTTGCAACAAGTTTTCAACGTCATCGAGATTTCGTAGCGCCAGCATTTCTTTGTCAGCACTAAAAGGAAGTCGACGAGCACGAGTGCCCGATGCCACCACTACGTGCGAACCTCGAATAACGCGACCATCGGACAATGAAACCGTCGTCGTCGCAACGTCGAGGGCGGTAGCGGAAACGCCGAAGAGGGCGTCCACGTTTGCATCGTCGAGGTCACTGGCATGCGCCAGCAGTGTTTTATCCTTTTCCCAGGCACCCTTTAGGACTTGTTTGGAAAGCGGAGGACGATCGTAGGGATGATGAGCTTCGTCGCCAATTAGTGAAATTGATCCGGAGAACCCATCTCGTCGAAGTGCTTGAACAAACCGCCAGCCCGCGAGGCCGGCGCCCACCACCACAACGTGGTCATCGTCCTTCAGAGGCGCTATCAACGTGCGAACATCGTGAGCCACAGCTCGGCCGTTGTGGGAGCAAGTGCGTAGTTGTACTTACGAACCTCGCTCATTGACGCGCTGGGATCCGCCGAATAAAGATGTCCCGGAAAAAGAATCGTATCGTCGTCGATTCGCGAGAGACGTTGGCTCAACGTGCGATACATCTCTTCGGGATCCGAACCGGGCAAATCCGTGCGTCCGCAACCTTCTAGAAAAAGAGTGTCGCCACTCACTAATTTGCCGTCCACCAAGAAACACTGCGAACCGGGCGTGTGTCCGGGAGTGTGGATGAGTTCCACCGTAACGTCGCCAACCTGCACGACGTCGCCCGATTCATGGCCGACGAGTGCCGATGCCTCCACACCCGTTCGTCGTTTCACCCACGGAATCTCTTCGTTCTGCACGTGCACCGGCACATCGACGGTCACGAGTAATTGAGCAATACCGTCAATCTCGTTGCCGCCGAGGTCACCGCCCACGTGGTCTGGGTGATAATGCGTGGCGAGAACGCCAACGACGTTCATCCCGTCGGCACCAACAATGGCCACAAGTTCGCTGGGCGCGTAGGCGGGATCCACCAATAACACGTCACCACTCGCCCGGTCGCCAATGGCGTACACCAAATTCACCATTGATTTGGCGACGTGGTCACCGATCGCGAAATCGCGACCCGCGAGGAGTTGGCGAAAATACAGTTGGTTCGTCACGCGTTGTCATCGCCGCGCGCAATGCGAGGTGTCAACTCTTCGACCTTGCCGCGCGTAGCGTCGAGGCGTTCTTCGAGCGCTTCAATAATTACTGTGGCTCGCTCGAGTTTTGCGATGAGGTCATCAACGGTAACGTCGCCTTCGTCAAACGACGCCACTATGGCGTCCAACTCTTCAGAGGCCTCGGTCCAATTTCCAACTTCTTTTGCCATCAGGCATCTCCAATTCTTTGTCGAACTTCCGTCTTTAGACGTCCATCGCTTACTCGCACGGTAATTGTTTCACCGTCACTCACGTCCGCAATGGACTTGACGGTAGCCCCAGCGTCATTGGTCGTAATGGACCAGCCCTGCGCTAAGCGCCGTTGGGGGTCATAGGCCGTGAGTAATTGTCGCGTCGCGAGCAAATGGTTCGACGCGTGTTCAAGAACAAAGCGCGACTGCGTTGATAACGATGCTCGCACGTGATCGAAGTGTCGTTGTTCACTGGTCAATCGATCGCGAACGGCGAACGTCATAGTACGACGGCGCTCGCCGACGTACACCGTGGCTTCTTCGATAATGGCGTCTGTTCCCAGGGCAATACGTTCGGCCGGGCGTCGCACTCGATTTTCGCGCCACGTCAACACTTTGTTAGCAAGTGCTGCGCCGAGTTCCGTCGGCGTGATGGCGCTATGGAACGCCACGAGGTCGGCAATGGACGTGTCACCCGTGTGACCGATGCCGGTCATTACCGGCAGTCGAGCAGTAGCAATTGCGCGAGCGATCCGTTCGTCATCAAAGCAGGAAAGATCGCCCTTTGATCCTCCACCGCGCACCACGCAAATAACGTCTAAATCCAGCTGGTCAAGGGTCCAAAGAGCATTCACGACTTCGTTGGGCGCAGCGTCTCCCTGCACCGACGCCTGCACGTGGCTAACTTCAAAAGCCACAGTGGCGTTACGCAGTTGTCCCAAGAAGTCGTTATATCCTTCAGTGCCCTTGCTCGCCACGAGTCCAACGCGCAACGGCACCGGCGAAAGAGGGCGTAGCTTGTTCGTTTCCATAAGACCCTCGGCGCGTAGTTTCGCGATCAACTCCTCGCGTTTTTTTGCTGCGTCGCCGAGGAGCGCCTTTACATCGATATCCGTGACCGTAAAACCAATAGTGGCGCTCGGTTCGTACACATCGACGTAGCCAAAAAAATGAACGACCATTCCCGTTTCGAGCGTCACGCCCTCTGCGGCCAAACGACTCCGAAGCGAACTCCACTTGCTCTGCCAACAATGCGCCTTTACGACAGCCGCGCGTGTTTTTGACGAAGAAGCAGCTCCACTCGCGTCGACAACGTCAAGATAAAGATGACCTTTTTCGTAAAGTTTTTGGATTTCTCCTCGGATCCAAAACGGAGACCGACTTCCGAACTCGGATTCCAACTGTTTGGTGATTACGGCGTAAAACTGGTTGACCTCGAGTATCGGCGAAGCGTCAGTGTCGGGGTCAAGGGTCACGAGGCGAGATTACCGCCCCCTGTTTCACACAGAGATTTCTGAGAGATTTTCCAAGGTCGTATGTAAGACTGATCACGGACGGTGAGTCGACTGGGTGGCCGCACTACTTGGCAACAAGTGGTGAGGAAGGTCGGGGCTCCAGAGGGCAGGGTGCTCGCGAAACGTGAGTCACGGTGACGTGCAGGACAGTGCCACAGAAAATAAACCGCCGATGGTTCCTCGTGAACACAGGTAAGGGTGAAACGGTGCGGTAAGAGCGCACCAGCATCGCGAGTGATTGCGGTGGCTTGGTAAACCCCACCCGGAGCAAGGTCAAACGTGGGAAATGGGCGGCCCGCCCGCTTGGGAGACCAAGCATTCCCTAGGTAGACCGCTGAGATGGATGGTCACCCATCCTCCCCGCGGGGAGGTGGACAGAACCCCGCCTACAGGTTGACTCACCGTCCACTACCCACGCAACGAAAGAACTGACGTGTTTACACTGCCGTACCGAGAACTGCCGCTTGCGGACCCGGGCACGCCAGACGCGACGTCGGGATCTGGGTACTTGCGGTGGCTCGCCAAAAAACAATGGAAGACGCTGAGCGCGGCCGTGCTGTTTGGTGTTGGCTGGATGCTCGCCCAAGCATTGCTGTGGTCAGCCATTGGTGAAGCCATTGACACCGGCATCAACAATCATCACCCCTCGCGACTGCTTTTTTGGGTGCTCATTGTTCTTGTTCTCGGGATTGTGCAAGCCATTTGCGGCACCCTGCGTCACCAACTGAGTGTCGAGAACTGGATGTACGCAACATATCGATCGGTGCAACTCGTGGGTCGCCACGTCGCGCTCGCGGGCCTCGCGGTCACGGACGACATTCCCGCCGGTGACGTAGTGAACACCGTGGCGGCGGACGTCATGCGCGTGGGTGGTGCCTTCGACGTCATTGCACGATTCATTGGCGCCATTGTTGCGTGGATTGTGGTCAGCTTTATTCTTCTTTCGACGTCAGTGACTCTTGGTCTCGTCGTGTTGCTGGGTGTACCTTTTCTCGCTCTCTTCACTGCTCCACTGATGAAGCCCCTGCACGCCAGCCAAGCCGCTCAGCGTGAGGCGGCTGGACGATTGGCAGCGCTGGGCGCCGACACCGTTGCCGGACTTCGCATCCTTCGCGGCATTGGTGGCGAGTCAGTGTTTTTTGATAACTACCGCGTGCAGAGTCAGCGTGTTCGTTTCGCCGGTAACCGGATTGCGGCTCCCCAAGCGGGACTTGAATCTGGACAGATTTTGCTTCCCGCTCTGCTCGTGGCCGTCGTGACGTACATTGGCGCACGCGACATCGTGGCCGGCACACTCCAGCCGGGTCAGCTCGTTGCCTTCTTTGGCTACACCAGTTTTCTCACCACGCCACTTCGAACGGCAATTGAGTGGGTCATCTCAAGTACGCGAGCGCTGGTTGGAGCACGCAAGGTCCTCGCCATTTTGGCCATTACTCCCCTCGTGCATGAGACGAAGAACCCTCGCGTGTGGCCGGAGCACATCAGCGTTTACGCCGACGAGGTTTCCGGCCTTCGTATTGAGCACGGATCCTTTATCGCACTGGTAACCGAGACGCCGACCGAAGCAACGCAGTTAACGGACCGCCTGGGACGATTCGTCAACGACGTTCACGGTGTCACGCTCGACGGTGTTCCTCTTGATGCGTACAGTCTTGACGACACTCGACAACACATATTGGTGAGCGAAATTGAGCCACGTCTGTTTTCGGGCATTTTGCGTGACGAGCTCATGCCGCACGGCGTGAGCTCACTCGAAGCAATGAATGAAGCCCTAGAAGCGGCGAGTGCCCTGGATGTTCTTGATGCCCTAGATGGTGGACTCGACGCAATCGTCGAAGAACGTGGAAGGTCCTTTTCTGGTGGGCAGCGCCAGCGCCTCGCACTCGTTCGGGCTCTACTGAGCAAAGCCGATCTACTGGTATTGGTGGAGCCAACGTCCGCCGTTGATGCCCACACTGAAGGCCGTATTGCGGAACGACTTCGAAATTACCGATCCGGACGAACGACATTGGTTGCCACGACGAGTCCTCTCGTACTCGAACATGTCGATACCGTGGCCGTCGTTCGCGAGGGGCGCGTCGTCGCGTCCAATACGCATGAGGCGTTGTTTCGTGAACAAAGTTGGTACCGCAACCTCATACTTCGAGGAGGTGACGCGTGAGTGCTCTACCAATAGCTGACTTTCACGTCGTACGAGCGCACGCTCGAAAAAAGGCCCGCGAACACCGAGGCATGCTCCTCGTGATGCTTAGCCTCTATTCATTAGCGGCCATCGCCGGTCTCGTCGCGCCTTTAATCATCGGAAAAATTACGACGCTCGCTACGACGCACCGCCTCCACGACCATGAAATAACCGTCTTGGTGACGCAGATGCTCGCCGCGTCACTGCTCTATACGTTATTTTCCTTCCTGGCCCGTCGCCGAAGCTACATTCTGGGCGAGAAAATATTCGCGGAATTACGCGAGGAATTTCTCCATAGCGTGCTCGCTTTGCCCCTCGTGGAAGTCGAACGCGCGGGTACTGGCGATTTACTAAGTCGAACGACCAACGACATTGAGGCGCTCGCTCGCACCGTGCGATTCGCCGTTCCCGAATGGCTCGTGGCGATCATCCAGGCCGTACTGACGCTCGTCGCCATGGTGCTCGTGAGTCCAATCGTGAGTCTTGCCGGATTGGTTTCTCTCCCCGTGCTGTTTTTCTCTACGCGCTACTACCTAAAGTACGCCACTCCGGGTTACCTGCGCGAGCGAGCGTCGTACGCCACGTTGTCGGGAACAGTGGCAGAGACCACCGAAGGCGCCCGCACGGTTGACGCTCATCGATTAGCGGAACGTCAAAAAAAGCGCGTGGATGGGAATCTGCGTGAATCGTTCTACTCAGAGATGTACACACTGCTCATGCGCATGAACTGGTTCCCGGCGGTCGAGAGCGCATTCTCACTTTCCGTGGCGGCGACACTGGGGTGGGGTGGTTGGCTTGCCTTGAACCACGACGTTTCCATTGGTGCCGCGACCACCATCGTGCTCTACGTTGTCCAAATCAATGATCCTCTCGATCGCATTATTGCGTGGCTCGACGAGCTGCAAATGGGCCAGTCGTCTTTTGCCCGACTCATTGGCGTGTCGGTCGTAAAGGACGAGCGCCCAACGTTCAGCGTGGAACCCCACAATGAAGTCATCACGGTCCGTGACGTGCGCTACGCCTACCGCGAGGGCTACGACGTTTTACACGGCGTTGATTTAGTTATTACGCCCGGCGAGCGTCTCGCGATTGTGGGACCTTCCGGGGCTGGCAAGTCCACGCTTGGTCGTCTTATTGCGGGCATTGATGCCCCGCGCACGGGAGCTGTCATGGTTGGCAATGTGCCCCTCGCGGCGATGCCGCTTGACATGTTGCGTCGTCACGTGGCTTTGGTGACCCAAGAGCACCACATATTTATTGGCACGGTACGAGAGAACCTCGCACTCGCCAGGCCGTCGGCGACACTTCCCGACGTCGAAGCGGCCCTCGAAGCCGTTGACGCCATTGACTGGGTCCGAGCACTTCCCGATGGCGTGAACACCGAACTCGGCACCACGGGCTTTGCGATTACGCCAGCGCAAGCACAGCAATTGGCACTTGCGCGCTTAGTGCTCGCGGATCCTCACACCCTGGTGCTCGACGAAGCGACGGCACTGCTCGATCCTCGAGCGGCCCGACATCTTGAACGGTCGCTCAGCGCAGTGCTGCAGGGACGCACCGTCGTGGCCATTGCCCACCGGCTACACACTGCGCACGACGCAGACCGGGTGGCGGTTGTGATGGACGGAACAATCGTCGAACTCGGCGGACACGACGAGTTGCTCGCAAAAAATGGTGAATACGCGGCGCTCTGGCGAAGTTGGCGCAACGAGACCACCAGCGCGTCCTAGGCTTTTTTGAATGCCGCTGGGTCTACCGCTTGATGCCAACGACGTCACGCGTTGCACGCACCGCATCGCCCTTGATCGAAGCGGCGACGCAGCACCCCGCGGAATCGCGCTTTCCGCTGAGATTCAACGACGTGTGGACGCCGCCGCCCTCCATCGGCGACACGTCCTTGAAGAACTTTTGCGTTTACACCCCGAGGCGCAACTCGCTCGGTCGTTGACGTCCACTGACGAAGCCATGAAGAATGGTGCGTCACTCATTTTGGAAGCTCGATTACTTGACGCGAGTGGTCGTCGACGCTCGGACGTCCAAGCACTGGTGCGCGTTGGCTTCGTCGATGAGACTTATCGCTACGCGCCACTCGTCATTAAGAACAACGAAATTACCGAGGCGGCCACTACCCGACACATGCGTCAAGGCTCACTCGAACGTCCTCGTCCGAGTGACGCCCACGACGTGATGGGCACCGGATCACGGCGCAATATCACAATGACGAGGAACGGAATCGCTCTCTCGCACGCAACGCGCGTGCTCCAAGAAATGGGTCACCACGATCCTGCGTTCCAAGGTGCCGTCATCGACCGCCAAGAACGACTGTGGTGGTTCGAACTCAGTGATGACGAGTGCGGGCGTTGGTCACTCGCCAACTACGACCTTGCCTACACGGAGCGACTAACCGTTCTCGACGGGCTCGTTCAATGGGAGCACGATCGCCAGCACTTTCCCACGTTGCCCTACTGGCACCGCGAATGCCTTGAATGCCCCTACGAGCATCGTTGCGAAACGGAACTTACCGCTATCGACGATGTCTCACTCACGCGGTTCACCTCATACAGTCAACAAACGCTGTTAAAAGAGCAAGGCGTCGCTACTCGAGTGGCCCTGGCTCGTTTGCGACCCGAACTCGCAAAACGAAACAGCAACACAACATCGCGCGAACCAAGCAGCACCGAAGAAGTTCTCGCCAATTCGATTGATCGATTTGATGATCTCATCTATCGAGCACGTGCTCACGCAGCGGGTGCGCCGCTTCTGATTGTTTCGCCGGATGAACTCTTCTGTCCCAGTGCTGATGTGGAAGTCGACGTCGATATGGAAAGCTATGACGACGTCACCTATCTATGGGGTGCTCTCGTAAGTACCAAGGCTGACATTGAAGGACTATCGCCGGGTTACTACGCGTTCTCGTCGTGGGAGCCGCTCACAGCGAGCGTTGAAGCAGAGGTATTCACTACATTTTGGACTTGGTTCCAATCACGCCGTGATGCCTGCAAGCAAGCCAACGCCTCGTTTGCCGCCTACTGCTTTTGGGCCCAGGCCGAAGACGGTGCCATGAATCGAGCGGTGACAACGGGCGCAAAGGGTTCGCCATCTCTCGCCGACATCGAACAGTTTCGCTCAACCGAACCTCCCCAGTGGATTGACATGCATGACGTTGTTAAGCGCCAAATTCAAACAGAAGGACCTCTGGGTCTTAAAACGCTGGCCGCGAGCGCGGGCTTTTCGTGGCGTGATGCCAACCCCAGCGGCGAAGCCTCAATGACCTGGTATGAAGAGGCCGTGCGAACGTCGAATACCGCTGAAGCGGAACGTTCTCGCAACCGGCTGCTCGAGTACAACGAAGACGACTGTCGCGCCACGCAGGCGCTTCGCCAGTGGGTAAACGGACCAGCACGTTATTTGACGCACCGTGACGATCCTCAATTTACTCAGTTGGACCCTCATTAGCATCGCTACGTGGCTGTAGCGGCGTCAACGTCTTCAAATCAGTACCGGGTGGCGTCACGTGGACCCGCCATTGCTGGCATTAGCCAAACCTTGGTTCGCCTCGCCTGCGCGGTTGCGACTGGCGTCGCGCTCGGTGAACTCGCACGAGGTGCGATTGTTTCGGGGTCGACAGTGCTTGTTCTAACGCTGGTCGTACGGTGGATGATTACGTGGTTGATTGAAACCTTGAACGCGGCTTGCGAACGCTCATTGCGAGTGCGCTGGCATGTGCGTTCACTCTCTCAAATGATCATTCCCCCGACGAACCAACGCGAATCTCGCCACGACCTAGACGTGGCAATCGAACAAGCGTCCAATGCCCCGACGATGACGACGATTGCTCGCGCCGCCCAGTCCAGTTTGCTTGGCGTCGTCGTCGTGTTTTGGGCCGGGGGTTGGTTGTGCGCACTCATTGTCGTAGCCCTCGTCGCCTTCGCCGTTCCGGTCTACGTTCGCGTCGGCACGAGAAGTTCACAATTAGCCGACAATTATCAACAGCGTCGTGCCACTTTGCAGGGACGCCAACTTTCGTTGCTCCGACACGTCTTTGAACTAAGGGCTCTCGGGTCGCTTCCACACGGCGCCGACGAAATCGCTGCGGCCACCGGTGTTGAACAAAACGCCGCAATGACTGCGCTGCGCCTTGCGCTGCAGTCTTCTCTCGTCACCGAGTTTTTGAGCGGGGTCAGCATTGGACTCGTCGCAATGGTCGTTGGCTTTGGACTGCTTGGCAATCGAATCTCGCTCATTCACGCGCTCGTCGCCGTGCTCGTGACCAGCGAGATGTTTTCGATAATTCGACGCTTTGGGGCAGAATTTCACCGGCGCGACGACGCCGATCGCGCACTCGCTTTGTTGGCGTCGACGGCGGAGCCCCTTTCTGGCGGCGAAAACGCTGCGCTCGTACTGACAGCTCAGTTGATCTCCGTCGGACTTGCGACACCGCTGTCGATTTCCATTGCAGCCGGCAATCGCGTACTCATCACCGGACCATCGGGTGCCGGAAAGACGACGCTTCTCGAAACAATGATTGGCTGGCGGCCACCTACGTTTGGCGTGTCGACCACTTCGGGTCGCGTGGGCGTCGTACGACCGAGTGGTCATCTCCTCGCGGGAACGCTCCGCGACAATCTTTGCCTTGGAGTGAACCACCGCGACGACGACGTGTTCTCTCTTCTCCACGAACTTGGACTTGGAGATGGTCAATTTGGTGATTTGGATCTCGCAATTGGCGACGACGCGCGAACACTCAGTAGTGGCGAGCGCGTGAAGTTGCTCCTTGCGCGAGCGTTGCTCGCCTCGTGCGATGTGCTCGTCATTGACGACGTGGCCGGCGTGCTCGACGACGAAAGCCGTCAGCTTCTTCGCGGTGTCATAGAACGCCGTCCGCAACTTGCGATTCTCGAAGCCGCCATCGACCGACCGCTGTTGACTACGAACGACTTCGTTATCGCTTTGGAGTTGCACCATGCGTGAATGGCAACGACTCGGCGTCTGGTTGCGACGAGCAAAACCGCCTCGGGGCGATTTTGCTCGTGCCATTGGTACCGGAGTGGTGGCCAATCTCGCGGGCGTCACGTTGCTCGCGGGTGCCGTCGGTCTGCTGGTCACCAGTTCACACCAACCGGGTCTTCGAGCCGTCGCCGGCATCCTTATTGTTATTGAACTCGTAGCGTTTTTGCGCTCGCCTGTTCGCTTCGCCGAACGCATGGCGTCACACCAATTGGGCTTTGACGCCGTGAGGGGTTGGCGACGTTGGCTTACGCTCACCGTGGGATCGTGGCCCTTTCAACGGTGGAGTTCGTACGCCTCAGGTGACCTTTTGGACCGCGCTTTGCGCGACACCGACGAGCTGCAGGATCTCTGGCTACGAGGCGTCATTCCCGTCACTTCGGGATTGATCGGTGTTCTCCTTAGCTTTCTCGCGATCCTTCTCTTCCCCGGTCGCGGTGGCTGGTGGCCAGTCGCGCTCGCCCTGGGCGCCACGGTTGCTCTGGCCGCGGGACTGTTGCTCAGCCAACTCGCCCCACTAGTCAATATTGAACGCACACTTCGTCGTGCACAAAGCGAACGAACAGCGCTTCGTGTTTCGTTTGTTTCGTCCGTCCCCGAAATTGCCCTACTTGGTCGAAAGTCTTTTCTCGAGGGGTCGCTCGAGAGCAGCGCACGTCAGGTTGCCCGGGCGGAACAGCGTCTCGAACGACGACGAACAATCGTCGAAATTATTCCTTGGGCGGCGACGGCGCTGATGGTGACGCTCGTGAGCGCGCTTCGGCCTACGAGCGCACTGGTGTGGCTGCTCGTGGTGGTGATGGTGGGTCTCGGTGCCGGCGAGATATTGCAGGTACTTCGCCAAGCCCTCGACACGGCCGTTCGCGTGAACGCCGCCTCTGAACGCCTCGATGGACTCAGCTACCTGCCACCTTTCGAACACGGGTCGTGGCCAGAGTCTTCGTCGCTTCACGTCGAAAATCTTTCGTGGTCTAGCGGCAACGCCGCGGTACTTCTTGGCGTCTCACTTGACGTAGTCCCGCGAACCCGTATTGCCATCACGGGTGCTTCGGGCGTGGGAAAATCAACGTTATTGCGACTGCTCGCTCGACTCGAAGAAACTCCTCGAGGAAGCGTGAAGGTGGGCGACATTGATCTCGACCAAATTGATGAAGTTGCACTGCGTCAGCATCTCGCGCACGTCGGACCAGACTGTGAACTTTTCCAGGGGGTGGTCAGTGACGTGATGCTGCAGGGACGCTCAACCAGCCACGATGTTACAGCCGACCTCGCGCACGTTGGCCTCCAGGCTGATCTCAAGGATTCGTGGACCCAACTTTCGCGCGGTGAGCAGCAACGAGCGAGCGTGGTGCGCGCACTGCTCAGTGATCCCGAGATTGTCCTGCTCGACGAGCCAACCAGCGGACTGGGAGAACGCGAAACCGCGATGGTGCTCTCATTTCTCAAGGCCTCCAAGGCGACAATTTTAGTCGCCACGCACGACGCTCTCGTCATGGACTGGTGTGACCAGGTTTACCAATTGGAAGGTGGGACACTCGCACGCGTCACACGTTGATCGTTTTCATGCCCTCTGAGTGGTACCTGTCACCACTCACCTGATCGCGCGGCACCGCCCGCTCCAGGGCTGCAATCTCATCGGTGGTCAGCGTGATGTCGCTCGCCGCGATGTTTTCACGTAACCACGTTCGGCGCTTCGTGCCAGGAATTGGCACGATGTCATTGCCGCGGGCGAGCACCCATGCAAGCGCCAGCTGCGCCGTCGTCACGCCCTTTTCTTGGGCGATGACGTTCACATTTTCGAGAAGCTTCTGATTCTGCGAAATGTTTTCGGCGCTGAAACGCGGCCAGCGTCGGCGCGAATCGTTTTCGGATTTGGTGATGTCGGACGCGTCAATGTTGCTCAAGAATCCCCGACCGAGCGGGCTGTAGGCCACGAAACCAATGTCCAACCGGCGACACGTTTCTAAAACACCATCTTCGGGGTCACGAGTCCAAAGCGAATACTCGGACTGAATGGCCGCGACGGGATGCACATTGTGCGCCCGCTCGAGTGTCGCGGCGGACGCCTCAGAAATACCGAGGTAACGAACCTTGCCGGCATCCACCAACTGCTTCATGGCGCCCCACGTCTCCTCGACCGGGACGTTCTTGTCGACGCGGTGCTGGTAATAGAGATCAATAACGTCAACGCCGAGTCGTCGAAGCGAGTTGTCGCAACACGCGAGCACGTACTCAGGTCGTCCGTTGACGCCTACGAAGCCACCTTCAGGCGTTCGCTCGTTACCAAATTTTGTGGCGAGCACTACTTCATCGCGACGTCTGGCAATCGCGTGACCAACTAATTCTTCGTTAATGAACGGTCCGTACATATCGGCGGTGTCCAGAAAATTCACTCCGGAATCGAGCGCTTCATGAATCGTCGCAATGGACTCTTCGTCGTTTCGCTCTCCGTAAAACTCGCTCATGCCCATGCAGCCGAGTCCTTGCTCGGAAACTTCGAGACCTTGTCCCAATAAACGTCGCTTCATTTCGTCCTCTCATTACTTTTGTGAACTATCTCACAAGCCTTCAAATTAAAGGCTTTGGCGCCACTCTAAGGGTGTGGCGACCGCTACCGTTTGCTTATTGGCTGGGGGGGCCAAACGCGAAGGTCACTCATCGTGCTCCAAGGGGAACGGTGAGTGACCTTCGTTGTTTCAACACTAGATTTGGGCGACCGCGAGCCATTAAAGGAGCCCCCATGGAACGTCTTCGAACGCCCGATGAGCGATTTATCAATCTTCCCGATTTCGATTTTCCCGTGCAGTACGAAACGGTGAGTGACCCCACTGGTGGCGACGACCTTCGTGTTGCGTACTTTGATCTTGGCCCTCGCGAAGCGAAAGAGACAGTGTTGCTCTTGCATGGTGAACCCAGTTGGTCGTTTCTCTATCGCAAAATGTTTCCCGGTCTGCTGGCGGCGGGCTACCGCGTGGTGGCACCAGACCTTCCTGGCTTTGGCCGTTCCGACAAGCCAACGCCCCGTGAGGAATACACCTACGCACGCCACGTGGAATGGATGCGCGAACTTCTCTTTGACAAACTCAACCTTTCGGACATCACGTTCTTTGGTCAAGACTGGGGCAGTCTCATTGGACTTCGACTCGTTGGCGAACACCCCGAGCGTTTTCGTCGGGTGGCCATTGGCAACGGAGGGCTTCCCACCGGCGACGAGCGAGCATCGGATGCGTTTTTTGCTTGGCAGAAATTCTCCCAAGAAGCTCCCGAGTTGCCCATTGGCGGCATTGTCGGATTCAGTTGCGTGACAAAGCCGACGGACGAAGTGTTTCGAGCGTACGACGCGCCATTTCTCGACGAGTCCTACAAGGAAGGTGCTCGTATCTTTCCGTTGCTCGTGCCCTCGGCGCCCGACGACCCCGCTCACGACGCGAACGTCGCCGCGTGGAAGGTCTTAAGGACCTTCGAAAAGCCGTTTCTCTGCTGCTATTCCGATTCGGATCCAATCACCAAAGGAGGGGATCGAAAATTTTTGGCTGAAGTTCCCGGTACGAAAGGCCAACTGCACGTCACCATTGAAGCCGCCGGTCATTTCTTGCAAGAAGACAAGGGTGAAGAATTAAGCCAAGTCCTCGTTGGCTTTATCGCGGCGACGTAGTTCAACGAGCGACGCCGCGGGGTAACCGTCCATCCCGGGACGCCAACCTTCGGCAATCTTGGCGCTGCCAATACCGTCTTCGGCCCAAAGGTGACAGGTATTTCGAAGCCAACTCCCCTGGTTTAAAACCTCGGGACCGCTCACGACGGTCGTACCGCGACGACTCGATGATGAGGCCATTGACTGAATGATCGCGGGACCAATGGCGCGAGCCAGAAATTCCATATGCGAGCACCCTCGTTCGCGACCAAGACGCTCTTGCACGTTTCGGGTGTAGCCGCGCATTACCGAAAGCCCAACGAGTGCTCGAAACGCTGGCTCGATGCTTCGACACTCTTCGTGAGGAAAATTCGCCATCTCGGCGTGGGCGTCAGTAATCGTGAGCGTGTCTTTGTCAACGGTGACTTCCAGATGCATCTCGTGGACGTCGCGAACGTCACTCGCGCCGTCGGCCCAGGGGCGCTCGTCCTTCAACACCGCCTGAATGGCAAATGCCTCGTCGGTCTCGTAGGACTCAATGACGATGGTGCGTCGATGCGTCGGTTGTTCGCTGGTTTCCACGGGTTCAGTCTTACCCACCATGATGCAACGGAGGGACCACGTTGAACGTGACGAGCATTGGTGCACCCCGTCGACTCGTAATCGTGGTCACCGAACCGTTGTCGAGTCTTGAACGCCACGCCACTCCCCCAGAAACGCCCAGCGCCCAAGCAAGAGCTGACTTAATTGGTGAAACGTGACTCGCCACCACGATGTGCTGGCTGGGGTGATGCAGCAAATTATCGGGGTCCGCCATCCACTGGTTGAGGCGCGTGTGCACACGTTGGTCAAGAGTCGCGAGCGATTCGCCACCCCCAAGAGCGAGCGTGTGATTCTCTTCAAAAGCTCGCCACTGCTCCAAAGGAACGTCGGTAAGTGCGTGACCTTCCAATGTTCCATAGTCAACTTCAATAAACGCCTCATCCACGATGGGGGTGAGATGGGGCACGGCCAATTCTGCAGTCTCGAGTGCCCGATAGAGCGGCGAACTCACGACGTGCTCAATGTCTCGCAGATAGTGTCGAAGAGCCAGCGCTTGTTCTCGTCCACGCTCGGTGAGGTCAGGATCGCTTCTTCCCACTAACAAACCCTGCGCGTTGGAGGTCGTCTGACCGTGGCGAATCAGAATTAACACGGCAACAAAATGCGTCCACACTCAGGACAGTTGGTGAAGTCACCACTCGCCTGGCCGCGCCAGCGATCGAGTTCCAAGGGCGCGAGTGCAATGCGGCAACCATCGCAGCGATTGCCGTCAATTTGTGAAGCGCCCGAGACGCCCGCTCGCTTCATTGCTGTTTCGTAGCGCGATAAGAGTCCCGATGACAAGACTCCCGCCCGCTCCAATCGTTGCGTTTGGAGGTTCGCAATTTCTTCATCGAGCGTCGATTGCAATTCCTTAATGACATTCAGGAGTTCGTTTCGTCGAGCACCCAATGGTTTCGCCTCTTCTCGCAGCGCCTGCATGGCCTCATCCAAGGGTCCGAGTTCCAAGAAGAGGGTCACTTCAGCGTCTTCGCCCACGGAAAGCTTTTCTTGCACTTGTTCGACCTCGTGCTGCAACGCGGCGAGATCTTTGGGGCTGGTGTTGACATTCGCGAGGCGCTCTTGCAACAAGTGCGCTCGATCACGAAATTTGGTGGCGCTCGTGGCGGCTTCGTCGTATTTCGCTCGAAGTGGCACCGTTTGCTTTTCCAGATCCGTCAGTTGGCGAACCATGGTGCGCAGTTGGTCTTCAATCTCACTCAATTCCGCTAACTCGGGAAGATGGTCTCGCTGGGCTCGCACGCGGTCAATCCAACGATCGGCTTCCATCAGTTCGCGCAGTGCTTCAGCTTCGCCCACCCGTCCAGTGTTTCACGTCCACCGAGGCGCCTCGACCGCGAGCGCTTTAAGAGCCGGCACGAGGGCCGGCTCCGCACGTTCGAACGCCTCCGGAAACGTGAACCAATAGACGTCGGAGCTCTCATTTTCGGGAGGTGAAGGGTCGACGGGATCGCTGACGAGCACGTAGCGAAGGTCGTAGTGGGTGTGCCCCCGGGGTCCGGGGTGACGGTCGACGTGGAACAAGAGAGGTGGGTCGAGATGTCGAACGTTAAGACCCGTCTCTTCGAGCGTTTCTCTCACCGCGGCGTCCTCGGGAGATTCGCCGTCGTTGATGTGGCCGCCCGGTTGCACCCAGATTCCCAGTATTCGGTGCTGGTGAAGAATGACACCGCGCGAAGAAATGACGAAGGCGGAAGCCGTGACGTGATGGAGGTCGGCGTCTTCGCTGTAGGGATTAGGGAGTCGACAAAGACGAGCTTTCGTTTCCTTCAGCGACGCCGCCTCACGGTCGTCGACAGGTTCGAGTGCCGAGAGTTGCGCTTCTAAATCACTCGTCAACAATGACGGAGTCCTTTTCGAGCAGCCGTAGTACCGAAGCCGGCAACGCAATGTCGCCCGCAGCCATAGCCCCATCAGTCGAAGCAATCGGCTCTTCGAAGATCAACTTTGCGGGAACGACACCACTCCAAATTTCGAGATCGAAATCCCCTTCTTCATCGTTGGTCGGTCCTGCAGAAATCTTGGCCGATGCTTCTTCAATGTCCATCGCCACGACCATCGTGAGTCGCACCTCTCGTTCTCGTAATGCGCGCACTTCGCTGGCTCTTCCCGGCAATATGGCGTCGACGAACATATCGAGAATCCGGTGACGTTCTTTTTCGTCAAGAACTTCTCGAACCGGACCCATCACTACCGCTGACCGAAAGGCTATCGACGAGGCAAAACCACTTCGAGCGAGACGAAGTCCATCAAAATGCGTCACGCTTAAGGTCCCTCCGCCACTTTGCACCATCGCCTTGAGTATCGCGTTCGAAGCCGAGCCGTGAAGGTAGATGGTTCGACCTTCACGAGCGTGCAGCGTAGGAAGCAGCACTGCTCGACCATCGACGACGGTCGCAATGTTGCAAAACCGCGCTTGATCGAGCATGGAGAAAATGACGTCTTCGTCGTAGTTCGCTTTTTCAGGACGGCGACGGACTCGCGAATATTCTTTGGGTCCGAGGTCTTCGCTCATGCGCGAAGGTCGCCGCCAAAGAAGGTCCGCGCTAGCCCCGCGACTTCAACGTTCCGCTCGAACAGACGCGAATACATCACGCCACCGCGAGCCGACGCTTGATGGGCGCTGAGAGTTGGCGACCCCGTGCGTTGCGCCCACCATGGCGCGAGTGCACACATGGCACTTCCGGTCACCGGGTCCTCGGAAAGCCCGAGGCGCGGCGCAAACACTCGAAGCGAGACGTCCACGTCGGGACCTCCCTCGCAGGCCACAATCACGATGGACGCCGGAACAAGAAAGAGGCTCATCGGATCAATGTTCAACCCGCACAACGTGTCGTAGTCCTTTACAACACAGAGCACGCCTCGCGCACCCGCCTGGAATACTTCTTCAACGTCACCCAGAGCGCCGTTCAACATGCTGGCGTCGAGAGGCTCTAAGTACGAACGCGGAAGATCAACGCCCAAGAGCCCTTCTTGTAATCGGCGCCCCGAAAGTACGCCCGACTGCGTTTGAAAGTAGAACTCCCCACCCGGCACGCCCAGTTCACTCAACAAAACGTGCAGCGTGGCGAGCGTGGCGTGTCCACACAGATCGACCTCGACGGTGGGCGTAAACCAACGAAGGGACCATCCGTCACCGACTCGGCGCACGAAGGCAGTCTCTGAAACACCGAGTTCGAAAGCAATCTGCTGCAGTTCGTCGTCTTGCATAGGGCGCTCCAACAGCACCACCACCGCGGGGTTTCCCCGCGCGCTGTCGCCAATGAAGGCATCCACCCACCACAGTCGATGTCCAAACGTTATGCCGACAGAATCCACGACTACGAGATTGCCACATATGCGAGCCACGAGGGCGTAGGGTGCAGCCGTGCGTGTCGCCACCTTCAACCTCCACGCGGGTGTGGACGGCAGGGGACGACTGACGAACGCTCGCGACACGGTGCTGGGCATCACGCCCGATCTCGTTTTTCTTCAAGAACTCTGGCGCGGCGACGCATCACCTGAACCGGCGAGCGACGACTTCGCGTATCTCTGTGATCACCTGCGTCTTGAAGGTCACTACGAAGCTCTGGCCCAGTGCGAACGCGTCACGCGAGGCGTGGGGGGAAAGAGTTGGGCCTCTCCACTCGGTCTGATTTTTGGTGATCGCGGCCTGTTTTACCTCGGTGAACGCCCCTTATCGAAGCGGCGTCGACGCCTGCTTGAACAGTCAAAGGGTGTGCAATCGGGAACGTGGGGCATTGCACTGCTCACCACAATGCGCATAGATGAACTTCGCACCGTTGATCTTCCTGCACGACGGCGCGACAAAGTTCGACGCGTCTTGATAGTTGCTCGCCTTAACGACGGCACGCGTTCCTTCTACGCGGTGGCCGTTCACGGGCCCCATCTCAGCCACGGTTCCTTGCTGCAGTACCGACAAGTCGCGCGAGAACTCGACACATTGTCAAAAGAGCTGCCAGTTTTGGTCGGTGGCGACTTCAACTGCTGGCGTCCACTACTTCGCGTTGTTCTTCCCAAGTGGCGCACATTGGTGCGAGCGCGCACGTGGCCCGCGCACCGACCACATTCACAGATTGATCATCTCTTGAGCCGCGGACCCTGGCTTGGCTCCAACGCCCGTACTGTGCGCGGGACGAGTGATCACCGAGCATTGGTAGTTGATCTCACGTTGAGCTGAGTACGACGTCTTTCGTTTCTGGAAGATAGCGAAGGAGCAGCAACGAGGGCAACAAGGGAAGAAACGTCACCAGCGCCGGAACTCGAAGTGCGTTAATCGTGAGCGTCGTGTGCACGGAATCGCTGACGTAGCCAAAGACCGCGAGCCCAAGGATGCCACCAATCACTCCAGCCACGACGAACCAGCCGCCGGTCGTGGCGCGAAAGGACTCCGGAAAGACTTCAGTGGCCAATGCGGAAACGGCCGGTGCAAGTAGTCCCGCCGCGGTAACGCCCACCATGTAACCCACGATGAAACTCGAACGCCCGCCACTGTAGGCGAAGGTACTCGTAAGAGCAGAACCAAGAACGCCAATTGCCGTTGTCCAGCGTCGTCCAATCCGGTCCGCCAAACGACGGCCAAGAATGAGGCCGAGTAGTCCCGTAAACGCGCTTAGCGTGACGACGAACGCAACGAGATGCGGTGACAATTTCAAAACACCTTCGCCGTAGACAAACGCAAATCCATTCGCCGGTCCCGTAATAATGCCAATAGTTGCCGCGACCATCGACACCACGAATAATCGGAACCAGAGATCGCGCGGCACCGCACCGATGCGCGCTGATGGACGAGTACTCGTGTTGATCGCCGACTCTGGAATGATTTTGAGTAGCGGTCGCACGCTCAACAAAAAGATGAGCGCCGAAGCAAACAACCAACGAAATGAATTGGGGCCACGAATTAGTCCGTGCAACACCGCAGCGAGTCCCGCGCCAATACCAGCTCCGGCAGCGATGAAGGCAAGTCGCCGAGCGCGCACCGCGGTTATCGAAAGTTCAACGGTCATGACCTGAATCAACGTTGACGAAGCAGAAAGCAGCGGTCGAGCGAACGCAAAACACGCAACAAAAAACCAGTAGCTGGGACTTAGTGCCGCAAAGGACGTAACGATGAGGCCCGTCGTGAAAATTTGGCGAAGAACTCGCTTCCTTCCCCATCGGTCGGCTAAGGAGCTGAGTGGAAGAGCACCCAACGATGAGAGCCGCAACACAGCGAGACCGAGACCAATTATGGTCCCTGATAAACCAACCACTCCTTGAATGGTTCCCGAATCCGTGACATGACCAAAATGTTTCGCCACGTCGTCAAGTGACGCAACGGCACCAAATTGTGCGTAACCTGCAGCCAGCGCTACGACGAAGAGCGCCGCGGCGACACGGTCACCGGTGCGCAAAAAGTTGAGGTAGCGACGGGTTAATTCAGTCAAGCGTTACGGTCTCGTCGACCATGACCAGAGTCTTTCCATGATTCTTTCCCGAAAACAGCATGTTCAGAGCCTCTGGTGCGTGTTCAAGCCCTGCCACAATCTCCTCTTGGTGACGAAGCGAGCCACTCAGCACCAGACCGGCTAACTCCATTTGCGCTTCGGGATACCGACTCGTGTAATCGAGAACAATAAAGCCCTCCATCTTGGCGCGTCGGACGATGAGCATGAACGTGTTCTTGATGCCCGTTGACGCGGACGTGTCGTTGTACTGCGAAATCGCTCCGCACAAAACAACTCGAGCATTCATGGCGACGTTGGCGAGTGCGGCGTCCAAGACGTCGCCACCTACGTTGTCGAAATAGACGTTCACACCATCGGGACAAGCCGCGCGAATTCGCTGCAGCAGTTTTGTCTCCTTGTAATCCAGACACTCATCAAAGCCATAGAGTTCGACCACCTCGGCACATTTCTCAGGTCCACCAGCAATGCCCACGACCTTTTTTGCTCCTCGCGCCTTTGCAATCTGTCCGGCGACCGAACCGGTAGCGCCAGCAGCACCAGAAACCAAGACCACGTCGCCTTCACGCATCTCACCAACGTCCAACATCCCAAAGTACGCAGTTATACCGGTGATGCCCAACACGTTCATGACCGTCGGTAAATCAAGCCCCATGCCCTTGGGAATCACCGAATAGCGATTTTCTTCCGTAGCGAGCGCCCATTCCTGCCACCCCGTCATACCGAACACGATGTCGCCGACGTTGTATCTCGACGACTTCGACTCCGTCACCACGCCCGCGCCGCCCGAGCGAATCACGTCATCAATGCCAATGGGAGGCAGGTAGCCCGGTGCATCATCCATCCACGTGCGAATGGTGGGATCGATGGACAAAATTCCAACGCGGACCAGCGCTTCGTCTGGTCCACACGTTGGAACGGGTGACGACACCACTGCGGTCGTGGTTTCACTCACGAGACCCGACGGGCGTTGCTTTAGGACAACCTGGCGATTCGACATAATGCTCCTCAGTTCCATCACCACGATAGGTCCTGGACTCCAATGATTTGGGAGTTGCGTCTTAGGAATTCGACGGAGCGGTCAAAAAAGCAACGACCACGAAGCTAAAGATGCCAAGATAATTCCATGACCGACACTCGTCTCGAAGTTTCTCGAACTATTCCGGTTGATGCGTCGACCATATTTCAGTTGCTCAGCGACCCACAGGGCCATGTCGTCATTGACAGTTCGGGCATGTTGATGAGCGCGGAAGGCAGTTCCGTTGGGGCCGTGGGCGACCAATTTGTTGTTCATATGGACCGCGAAGCGCTAAACGACGTGCCGCTCGGCCTCTACGACGTGAACGTTGTCATTACGGCGTTCACCCTAAATGAAGAAATTGCCTGGACGGTGCAGGGACGAATTCGTCCACAAATTGGCCACGTGTACGGGTACCGCCTGACGCCAACAGAGGGAGGAACAATCGTCACCTCTTATTACGACTGGTCAAACGTCGACGAGGAGTGGAAGGAGCGAATTACCTTTCCCATCATTGCTGAAAGTTCTCTCCGTGCGACGCTCGGCATCTTGGACCGGACTCTTCGAGGGCAACAAAACGCTTCCTAGCGCGCAGTCGTAGACATTGTCGCTACGAGCCCGTGGGCTGACCGCTTGTTTGACCCTTGAGGCCCGCAACCGTGCAGGGTCCGTTGTAACCATTCGTACACACTGTTGCATCATTGGTGTGAAGTCCAAGAGCCACGACGTCCTTCACGTTGGCTCCTTGAATATCAGCCCCATCTAAATTGGCGTTCGCGAGATTCGCACGCTCCAGGTCGTCACCCTGCAGATCCGCGTTTTGTAATTTGGCATCTTCAAAGTTGCACCCTGCCAAATCAAAATTGCCCGTCGAAATCTTGCAATTCTTCGAGGGGGCATAAGCGATTGCGTGTGAGGTTGCACTTCCACACGCCGCGAGCGACACTCCGCCCGCAAGGAGTAGGAGCGCTACGACGATTTTTCGCATATTCAATCTTAAACGTCGACGAAAGGTACCCCCATCCTCCTCACGTCGGAAATTCTTCTTAGGAAGATTGCGAAAACCATTCGGCCTCGCCAAGACAGTTTTTCTAGCCGACTAGTGCTTGGTACGGCCTTCGCTGCCCAAGGCGACGGAGAATCGCGGAAAAACAATAAGAATTACGACGAGTCGTCGAGTTCGCGCACTTGCCCTCGGGTGAATTTCGAAGAAAGATGTGTATCCGTTTGAGAAAGAAAGACGTGGTCATCGTGAATTCTCGCAGTCGTTTCAATTTCGCCCCATTTCTCTTCGTCGTTGCTCTCTTCGCTAGCATCGTCGCCCTGCCGTCGGTAACTTCGTCGGGATCAACTCCGTCGAGTTCCTGGACCGTCGCCGCCACCCCCTTACCCACTGGGAATTGGTACGCGGTGGACTACGCCAACAATGAATGGGTTGCCGTCGGTCACGGCGCCACCGTTGCCGTGTCAACGGACGGATCCACGTGGACGGAAGATCCCGCACCCTCTGGTGCGTGGCAAACCATGACGTACGGCGGCGGACAATTTGTGGCACTTTCGTCATCCACGAGTGGACCCGAAGAGATGGTGTCGACCAACGGAACGAATTGGACGGCGTCCGCCGGACCGTTCGGTCTATGGACCGCACTTACGTACGGACAAGGTCATTTCGTGGCCGTGAGTGCAAACGGTCAAATCGCTACTTCGCCAAACGGTGCGACGTGGACTACCACCTTCTCTCGTCGACTTGATGACTTCACCGGCGTTGCTTTCGGCAACGGCCGGTTCATTGCAGTTGACGCTCATCAAGGTGACACGCTTCTTTCGACTGACGGCGTGCATTGGGCTTTCTATCCGGCCACGAAGCCAGGTACCTCGTGGGGCACGGTCGCGTACGGCAATGG
>Ga0182012_10000033_pt1 | contig 141054 bp, 146 predicted proteins | sample 612S2SmetaG_FD_120486 | JGI IMG/M metagenome (GOLD analysis project Ga0182012, IMG submission 120486) | Permafrost microbial communities from Stordalen Mire, Sweden - 612S2S metaG | ecosystem: Environmental > Terrestrial > Soil > Wetlands > Permafrost | place: Sweden: Stordalen | collected... | reverse complement strand
TTGAACCGTATCGACGACGTGATCGTCTTCCACGAGCTCAGCAAGGACGAGATCACCGAGATCGTCGACCTGATGCTCCAAAGGGTCCGTGGCCAGCTGGAGTCTCAGGGCCTCAGCGTCGAGCTGACCCGAGCGGCCAAGTACCTGGTGGTCGAAAAGGGCTACGACGCCACCATGGGCGCCCGGCCCTTGCGCCGGGCCTTGCAGCGCATGGTCGAGGACCCGCTCTCGGAGAGGATCCTCTGGAAGGAGTACCGCGCCGGCGACACGATAATCGTGGACGCCGAAAACGGCGAGGTCACCTTCCGGGCCCTGGAGCACTTCGAACCGCCCCCGGTCGAGCTGGCCGGCGCCGGCAGTAGCGACTAGCACCCCTTCGGCCAGGCCACTGAGCAACCGCGTGCGGCAAAGGTCGGCAACGTCCTTTGCCGCCATCGCCTTGGGCGTCCTGCTCGCCGTTACGTTGGCCGCGTGCGGCGCCCGCGTGGACGTGAGCGTCAATGTGGTCAAGGCGGGGAGCGGTTCGGTCACCGTGGAGGTGCAACTGCCGCCGAGCACTGCGGACGCCATAGAGGACCTAAGGACGGGCCTTCCTGTCGGCGACCTGCGGCGGGCCGGGTGGACCGTCGTAGGTCCGCGGACCAACGCGGCCGGGACGACCATCGTCAGCGCCACGCATGACTTCTCGGACCTGGCGCAGTTGCCCACGCTCATGGCTGACATCGCCGGCAGCGGTGCCGAAGCGCAGCGGCCCTTCCGCTTGTCGGTGACAGAGCACAAGGGCGCCCTCGCCGACACCTTTCGGGCCGTCGGCACCATAGACCTCCGGTGCGACCTTTCGTGTTTCGACGACCCGGCCATGGCCGCCCGGGTTGGTTACCCGCTCGGGCTGCCGAGCGCAGACCTCCGCCGGCTCTTGGTGAACGGTCCCGGCGGCGGGCTCACCTTCCGCTTCCAGTTGTCGCTCCCCGGACGGCGGACATCACCGGCCATGCGTGCCGCAGGCGGCTCATCTGTCTTGGCCGTGGCACCTGCCCTGGGCGTCTCAACGCTTGTCGTCGCCGGCACCAGGAGCGTCAACGAAGGCTTCCTGCAACTAGTCGCTGGGGCCATCGTCGCCGGCGCCCTGGTCGTGTTGTGCACGGTGGCGTGGTTGTTGCGGCGTCGCCGTCGGCGACGTACAGGCCGGGCCCGCCGCCCAGACTTGGGGCCCCGGATGAGCCCCGGGGGCGGCCCTCGTGGCTTTCCTGTCACCGGCGGCCGCTAGCCTGCCCCTCGATGAGCAAGCCGCATCTGGTCCACCGCTGCCAAAGCTGCGGCGCGAGCCACAGCCGCTGGGCCGGGCGTTGCTCGGTATGCGGCGAATGGAACTCCCTCGAGGAGGAGCTGGTCGTCGACGGGCCGGTGGGCGGGGCCAGACCGGCTGGGCCGGGGCCCGGACCGGAGGGCAACGAAGGTGACTGCGTACCGGTAGCGCTGAGCGATGTCGACCTCAGCGCCCATGCGCCCATGCCGACCGGGATTGGCGAGCTGGACCGGGTGCTGGCCGGTGGCTTGTTGCCGGGCTCAGCCACGCTCTTGGGCGGAGAGCCCGGCACGGGAAAGTCGACCCTCCTGCTCCAGGCTCTGGCGGCTATGGCGTCGAGCGGTATGCGCTGTCTTCTGGTGGCGGCGGAAGAGTCGGCCCAGCAGGTGCGACGGCGGGCTGGACGCCTGGGCACCGACGTGCCCGGGGTCTTCGTCGTGGAGGCGACGCGGTTGCCCCAGGTCGAGGCGGCGGTGGCCAGCCTGGCACCGGACATGGTCGTCGTGGACTCGGTGCAGGCCGTGAGCGACACCGAGGTGGCGTCACCGGCGGGGTCCATGGCCCAGGTGCGCGCCTGCTCGCACGGTCTGGTGGCGCTGGCCCGGGCGTCTCATGCCGCTCTGGTCCTGGTCGGGCACGTGACCAAGGACGGAGCACTGGCCGGTCCCCGGGCATTGGAGCACCTCGTGGACACGGTCCTCAGCTTCGAAGGGGACCGTTACTCCTCGCTCCGGGTGTTGCGGGCCGTTAAGCACCGCTTCGGCGCCACCGGTGAGACGGGCCTGTTCGAGATGGGCGAGAAAGGTCTGACCGGCGTGCCCGACCCCAGCAGCTTTTTCTTGGGGGACCGGTTGGTAGGGGCGCCAGGGTCAGCTCTAACCGTGCCCCTGGAGGGCTATCGCCCCCTGGTCGTCGAGGTCCAGGCCCTGGTCGGTCGGTCCTCTCCGGTGCCCCGACGCTTTGTGACGGGCCTGGATGCCGGCCGCGTCGGCTTCTTGGTGGCCGTCTTGGAGAAGCGGGCCGGGGTGCCCGTCGGCGACTGTGACGTCTACGTGTCGGTGGCCGGCGGGGCGCGTGCATGCGAGCCCGCTGCTGACCTCGCGGTATGCCTGGCCCTGGCGTCGTCCCTGTCCGGCAAGCCTCTCCCCGGCCAGATGGTGGCCCTGGGCGAGGTTGGCCTTGGCGGCGAGCTCCGCCGGGTCAACGCCATGCCGAAGCGGTTGACCGAGGCCCGACGCCTGGGTTTCCATGACGCGCTCGTCCCCGCCTCGACCGAGCGCCACGGCGCCCGGCCCGAGGACGACGCCCGGCCCGAGGACGGCGCCCGGCCACGGCGCCGTGAGCTTCCCGCCTCGACCCTCCGTCAAGCCCTGGCCCTGGCCCTGGGCGAAGGTCCGGCAGTTCGCATGGCCCAAGGGGAGCGACCTATCGTCCTTGTCGGTGACGAGAACCAGCGCCTTCGGTAATGGTCCCCGGGAGGGCCAGCGCTGCTCTCAGGGGAGGGAAGTGTGAGCCGAGTCACGGTCGATGGGGGCCGAAGCTTAGGCAAGCTTGACCGGAACGTTTTCGGAGGCTTCGTCGAGCACCTGGGCCGTTGTATCAACGGCGGGTTGTTCGAGGAGGGCTCGCCGTTGAGCGACAGCCGGGGCTTCCGCACCGATGTCCTGGAGTTGCTCAAGCCGCTGAGCCTCAGCGTGCTGCGCTGGCCGGGGGGCAACTTCGTCAGCAACTACCTATGGACCGACGGCATCGGGCCGCGCCACGCCCGGCCGCAGCGGCTTGAGCTGGCCTGGGGTGCTGTCGAGCCCAACCAGTTCGGGACGGACGAGTTCCTGGAGTATTGCGCCGAACTGGGCGCCACGCCCTACATCTGCCTCAACATGGGGACAGGGGACCTCTCCGACGCTCTTGCCTGGGTCGAGTACTGCAACTCGTCCGCCCGCAGCTACTGGGCCGACCGTCGCCGCCAGAACGGCCACGAGGCCGCTTACGGTGTCCCCTATTGGGGTCTCGGCAACGAGATGTACGGGGACTGGCAGGTGGGCCAGATGTCGGCGGACGAGTACGTAAGGGAGGCGGCGAGATGGGCCAAGGCCATCCGTCGCCTGGACCCTGCCGTCAAACTGGTGAGCTGCGGCCTCAACGGCTGGGACGAGTGGGACCGCGTCGTCATCGAAGCGATGGCATCTTTGGTCGACCTGCACTCGCTTCACATCTACACCGGTGCGCAGGACTACTGGACCAACGTCTTGACCCCCCACCAGGTGGAAAGGGCGATAAACCACACAAGTAGCCTCATATCCCGGGCGGTGTACAACCAGCGGTTGGCCCGTACGCCGCGCATCGCCTACGACGAATGGAACGTTTGGTACCGCACCGCCGACGGGGCTCTGGAGGAGCGCTATTCGTTCCCCGATGCGCTCGCCGTCGCCACTTACCTCAATATCTTCGTGCGGCACTGCGACTGGGTCAGGATGGCCAACCTGGCCCAGATGGTGAACGCGATCGCGCCAGTGGTGACGACGAAAACCGGCGCGTTCGTCCAGCCCATTTACTACCCGGTGCTGCTGCACGCCAAGGCCGCGCTCGAAGAGGCTGTCGACGTGCACGTCACTTCGCCGACCGTCGAGGGCCCTGAGCCCGCCGGCCGATGGCAGCACCGCATAGCCGACCTCGGGCCGTTTTCCACCATCGATGCTTCGGCGACGTCCGACGCCGGTCGGGAGAGGGTCGCGGTCACAATTGTCAACCGCGACCCGAGTTCTGCGGACCCGGTCGAGGTACGGCTCCGGGACGCGGTGTTCGCCGGTCAAGCCCGGGTCACGACCTTGACAGCCAGCCCGGGCCAGGCCGGCCGGCCGGCGCCGGACATCGAGGGAGTGAAGCTGGAAGAGGGTTTTGAGAGCGGTAATGACGACGTAATAGTGGTCTCTGTGCCGCCCGCTTCGTTTACGGTGATCGAGGCGAGGATAGCGGGGACGAGGTGACGGCCCGGGGGGCTAACCAGTCCACCCCCCCCAGCCCGGGCGCGCCCCGCCGGTCGCCGGCCATAACCGACGTTGCCAAGCTCGCCCATGTCTCCCACCAGACCGTCTCCCGGGTCCTCAATGCGCACCCGAGCGTCACCCCCCTGACCCGGGCCCGGGTGCTCGCCGCCATCGAGCAGCTCGGGTACCGGCCCAATGCGGCGGCCCGCGCCTTGGCCACCGGCCGCTCCAAGACCCTCGGGGTCGTCACCCTCAATACGACCTTTTTCGGCCCGGTGTCCACCCTTTACGCCATCGAGCAGGCGGCGCGTTCCGCTGGCTATTTCTTGAGCGTGGTGACCCTCCAGTCCATTGACCGCGACTCTGTGCGGGACGCCGTGGGCCGGGTGGCCGACCAGCATGTCGAGGGCATCGTCGTGATCGCGCCGCTCACCTCGGCCGCCGAGGCGCTCGATGACCTGCCCACGGACATGCCGGTGGTCGTGGTCGAAGGCGATCCCCGTGTCGACTTGGCCGCCGTTACCGTCGACCAGGCGGCGGGCGCCCGGGCCGCCACCACCTTCCTGCTCTCGTGCGGGCACCAGACCGTGTTCCACGTCGCCGGGCCGCCGGAGTGGCAGGAATCCCAGGGCCGTGCCTCCGGTTGGCTTTCAGCGCTGGGAGAGGCGGGCGCCGAAGTGACGTCGGCGCTGCCGGGCGACTGGACCGCTCGCTCGGGTTACCGGGCGGGCCGCGTGCTCGCCCGGGTGCCCGAGGCTACGGCCATCTTCGTGGCCAATGACCAGATGGCGCTGGGGGTCCTCCTGGCCCTACACGAGCACAACCGGCGGGTCCCCGAAGAGGTGGGCGTGATCGGTTTCGACGACATCCCCGAGTCGGCTTACTTCACGCCACCGCTGACCACCGTGCGCCAGGACTTCGACCGGGTGGGCCGGGCCAGCCTGAGGCTGTTGCTGGACCAGATCGAGTCCGGCGCCCGCAGCGGGGACCGGGTGGTGGTCCCGTCCCAACTTGTGGTCAGGCGGAGCACGCTAGGCGGCTCGGAGCGAGGGTACGACAGACCCGGGGCGCAGTCGACGGCCCACTGATGAGAGCGCTAACTTAGGCCCCATGGACGGCCCTGCATATGCAATCGGCCTCGACTTCGGGACAGCTTCGGCCCGCACCCTGCTGCTCGACCTGTCGACGGGGGAGGAACTGGCTGTTTCCGAGTTGGCCTATGCCGACGGCGTGATCGACGTCGAACTGCCTGGTGCGAGCGAGCGCCTACCCGCGGACTGGGCACTGCAAAACCCCGACGATTACACGGCCGTGCTGGGCTCGGGGATCTCGGAGGTCCTGCAAAAGGTCCCCGGGGCGGCTGGGCGCGTAATAGGCATGGGCCTGGACTTCACCTCCTGCACTGTGCTGCCGGTCACGGCGGAGGGGGCCCCCCTCTGCAGTTTGCCGGCCTGGCGAGACCGTCCTCACGCCTGGCCCAAGTTGTGGAAGCACCATGCCGCCCAGCACGTGGCCGACCGCCTGAACGAGGTGGCGTCCGAGCGCAAGGAAACCTTCCTCTCCCGTTACGGCGGTCGAATATCCTCCGAGTGGTACTTCCCCAAGTTGATCGAGATCTGGCTGGAAGACCGGGAGATCTATGACGCCGCCGGTGCCTTCCTCGAGGCGACCGACTGGGTGGTCTGGTACTTATGCGGTCAGCAGCGCCGCTCGGCGTGCCCGGCCGCTTACAAGGCCATGTGGTCGGAGGTTGACGGGCTGCCCCCCAGTGCCTTTTTCGAAGCCGCGTACCCCGGGTTCTCACGGCCCGCCGACAAATTGGGCCACACTTTTTACCCTCTCGGTAGCCGCGCCGGCTATCTCCGGGCCGACCTGGCGGGCCAATGGGGCTTGGCGGAGAACGTTGCCGTGGCCGTCGGCAATGTCGACTCCTTCGTCTCGTTCCCGGGCGCCGGTGCCGAAGGTAGCACCACTTTTGTGATGGTCATAGGGACCTCCATTTGCGACCTGGTCGTACACCCCGAGGAGGTGGCGCTGGAGGGGATCACCGGGGTCGCCAAGGACGGCATCATCCCCGGCCTCTACGGCTACGAGGCGGGGCAGCCGGCCGTCGGCGACATGTTCCGTTGGTTCGCCGAAAACCTGGCCCACGCCGGTGGCCCCGATGGCGCCGGCAGGACGTTGCGCGACCTCGAGCAGGCCGCAGCCGCCCTGGCCCCGGCCCAGACCGGGCTGGTCGCCCTGGACTGGTGGAACGGCAACCGCAGCGTCCTCGCCGACGCCGACCTGTCGGGCGTGATTGCCGGGCTTACACTGCAGACCAGCGCCGTGGACATCTACCGGGCCCTGCTCGAGTCGGTCGCCTTCGGCAACAAGGCGATCATGGACAACTTCGGTTCCGGAGGCCTGGAGCTGGACGAGATCGTCGCCTGCGGCGGCATCGCCGAAAAGAGCCCGTTGCTAATGCAGATAATCGCCGACGTGTCGGGCCGTACCGTGAGCGTGCCGTCTTCCTCCCAAGTCCCGGCGCGGGGCGCCGCCCTGTTCGGCGCGGTAGCCGCCGGGCCCGAGGCCGGTGGGTTCGCCTCTGTCGCCGAAGCCGCCGGGGCGCTCAGGCCCGGTATGGCCGGCACTTACCACCCTCGCCCGGGCGCCACCGCCACCTACGAGCAGGTCTACCGCATCTTCAAGGATGTGCACGACACGCTGGGACGGGAGCGGTCGGGCTGGCTGCACGGCCTTAAGCAGCTCAAACGCCAGGCCACGAGATCCGTCTGAAGGCGGCTCCATGCTCGAAGACCTGAAAGCCGCCGTGCTGTCGGCCAACCTCCAGCTACCTGCGGAGGGGCTGGTCACCCTCACCTGGGGCAACGTTTCGGGCAGAGACCCGGCCAGCGGCCTGGTAGTGATAAAGCCCTCCGGCCTGCCTTATGCGTCGATGACCGCGGCGGACATGGTGGTGGTCGACCAGGAGGGCAACGTGGTCGAAGGCGGGCGCCGGCCTTCCACCGACACCCCCACTCATCTCGTCCTCTACCAGGGCCTCGACGGGATCGGGGGCGTGGTGCACACCCACTCGACGTGGGCCACGTCCTGGGCCCAGGCTCAGCGCCCGATCCCGGTCCTCGGCACCACTCACGCCGACCTGTGCCCCGGCGAGGTGCCTCTCACCGCGGCGATGACGCCCGAGGAGGTCACCGGCGGCTATGAACGCGCCACCGGCGTGGTGGTGCTGCATGCCATTGCCGGCAGAGACGCTCACGAAGTGCCGGCAGTGCTCGTGAGGGGCCACGGCCCGTTTTGTTGGGGGGCAAGCCCGGCCGAGGCGGTGGAGGTAGCGGTGACGCTCGAGGCGGTGGCCAAGATGGCATGGTTGACAGTGGGGCTGGAACCGGGCGTCGGCCCTTTGGCCGCCCATATCGTGGAGCGCCATTTCTCTCGCAAACACGGCCCCGGCGCCTATTACGGACAGACAGCCTTTTACGGACAGACAGGGGAAAAGGGCGGCATATGAACACGACAATGAAGGCGTTGCGGCTGACGGCCCCCGGCGAGTTCGAACTGGTCGAGGAGCCCCGCCCCGAGCCGGGCCCCGGCGAGAGCCTGGTGCGCGTGTCGGCCGTCGGGGTGTGCGGGTCGGACCTGCATTGGTTCGGCCAGGGCGGCATTGGGGACGCCGTTCTCCACCGGCCCTTGGTCCTCGGCCACGAGTTCGGCGGGACGGTGGAGGGAGGCAGCCTGGACGGGCGCCGGGTGGCGGTGGACCCCGCCATCCCCGACAACGACTGCCCGCGGTGCCGGGAAGGCAACACCAACTTGTGCCCCCAGGTCCGTTTTGCCGGGCACGGCGCGACCGACGGGGGCTTGCGGGAGTACGTGGCCTGGCCCACGGCCCTCCTGCACCCGGTGCCGGACGGTTTCAGCCCTGCCACGGCGGCCATCCTCGAACCTCTCGGAGTAGCCCTCCACGGCTTTGACCTCGGCCATGTACGGTTCGCCAGTTCGGTCGCCATCGTCGGCTGCGGGCCCATCGGGCTGCTGGAGATCCAGGTGGCCCGGGCGGCCGGTGTGGCGTCCGTGATCGCGGTCGAACCACTCGCGCACCGGCGGACGGCGGCGGCCAAGTGCGGCGCCGATATCGTGCTCACGCCCGAGGAAGCCAAGCAACACCGGGGAGAGGTCGACGTCGCCTTCGAGGTCGCCGGTACCGACGACGCCGTGCTGACGAGCATGACGCTGGTCCGGCCGGGCGGGCGGGTGGTGCTGGCCGGCATCCCGGACGAGGACAAGACCAGTTTCCCGGCCGCCCTGGCCCGGCGCAAGGGCTTGACGATCGCCATGGTGCGCCGGATGAAGGATGTCTATCCGCGGGCTATCGACCTGGTCGCCCGGGGCGTGGTCGAGCTCGACTGGCTCGTCTCCCACCGTTCCCCGCTGGCCGAGGCGGCTGCTGCTTTTGCCGGGGCCGTCCGTCGCGAAGGCCTGAAGACCGTGATAGAGGTCGAGCGATATGTATAACGCGGACGATAACCGCTACGACCGGATGGGCTATCGCCGCTGCGGCCGGCGGGGCCTGTTGCTCCCGCCCATCGCTCTCGGGCTGTGGCAGAACTTCGGTGGCACGCGTCCCTTCGAAGACGGTAGGGCTATAGTCCGGCGCGCCTTCGACCTCGGCGTCACTCATTTCGACCTGGCCAACAACTACGGCCCGCCCTACGGCACGGCAGAGGAGACCTTCGGCCGCATCTTCGCCGCCGACCTTGTCCCTTACCGTGACGAGCTCGTCATCTCGACCAAAGCCGGTTTCGACATGTGGCCGGGGCCCTACGGCGACGGGGGGTCGCGCAAGTACCTCCTGGCCAGTCTCGACCAGAGCCTGCGCCGCATGGGACTGGCCTACGTCGACATCTTCTACTCCCACCGCCCCGACCCGGCCACCCCTCTGGAGGAGACGATGGGGGCCCTTGCCAGCGCGGTGCACCAAGGCAAGGCTTTATACGCGGGGATTTCGAACTACCCTCCCGAGCGCACGGCAGAGGCCGCGGCCATCCTCGCCGCGTCGGGCGTGCCATTGCTCATCCACCAGCCCTCGTACTCGATGTTCAACCGGTGGGCCGAGGGTGGCCTGCTCGACGTCCTCGAGGCCGAGGGCGCCGGCTGCATCGCCTTCTCCCCGCTCGCTCAGGGCTTGTTGTCGACCAAGTACCTCGGCGGCATCCCGGGCGGCTCGCGGGCGAGCGAAGACCGGTCCCTCAGGCAAGGCTCGATCACCGACGAGAAGCTCGTCCAGATCCGGGCGCTTGACGCCATCGCCCGCCGGCGAGGACAGTCCCTGGCTCAGATGGCCCTGGCCTGGGTGCTGCGGGACCAGCGGGTCACGACCGCCCTGATCGGCGTGCGCAATATCGCTCAGCTGGAGGAGAACCTGGCCAGCCTCGACAAACCGGACTTCAGTCCCGAGGAACTGGACGAGATAGACCGCTACGCGCTCGGATGACGGTCGCCGTTACGGCCCGCTTGACATCGACAGGGACCAGGTGGAGGAATAGGTGCCGGCAACGGCATTGGCGGTCAACGTCACGTTGGTTGGGCTCTCGCCTGTGTTCAGGCCCGCGTCGAACAGGTCTGCCGCCGTCGGTGGTGTGGTACCGGCGGGGAGCGTTACGGGATAAGTAATCGAGTTCGTGGGCAGGCTGCAGTTCCCGGACGCAGGCGAACCCGACGCACCGGTGATCGTGGTGGCGGTCGTAGGCAGCGTTTTGGTGCCAGCCGAGAGGGTTGCGGCCGCGTTTTAGCCTCCCCCCTGATTTCTCATGCCCTCTGGTGACGGGGCCGGGCGCGGGCCCGGCGCGGCCCTCTCCCTTCGCGGGCCCGGCGAATGGGTTAGCATCAACCGGTGCCGGACAGGCTGAGCGCGGCGATGATCGAGGTGCTGGGCTCTATCGCCCCCGGGCGGCCCTTACGTGAAGGCCTGGACCGCATCCTGCAAGCCAACATGGGTGCCTTGATCGTCGTGGGGGACGGCCCGGAGATCCTCTCCATCTGCTCCGGCGGTTTCCTGCTTGACGCCGAGTTCAGCCCGCCCAGGCTCTCCGAGCTGGCGAAGATGGACGGGGCCATAATCCTGGCCGCCGACTCCAGCCGTATCGCCCGGGCGAACGTCCACCTCGTGCCGAACCCCGCCATCGCCACGTCCGAGACCGGGACCAGGCACCGTACCGCGGAACGGGTGGCCCGTTCCCTGGACGTGCCGGTGATCACGGTGTCCGAGGACCGGTCGGTGATCACCGTCTACCGGGGCGAGGAGCAACGCCCCCTGGTGCCGGTCGAGCGTCTCCTGGCCCGTGCCAACCAGGCGTTGGAGACCCTGGAGGGCTACCGGGACCGCCTGGACGTCGTCACCAATGCCCTCTCGGCCCTCGAGGTCGAGGACATGGTCACCGTCAGGGACGTCGTCACCGTGCTGCAGCGTACCGAAACGGTCCGCCGCATCGCCGAGGAGGTCGACGGCTACAGCATCGAGCTCGGCACCGACAGCCGGCTGGTGCGCCTGCAACTGGAGGAAATGCTGGCCGGCGTGGAGGAGGAGAGGCGCCAGATCCTGCGCGACTACCTCCCCCGGGAGCCCGGCTGGGATGTCGGCGACGCTCTCAGTGCGCTGAGCCAGCTGACGACCGAGCGTCTGCTGGACCTGTCCCGGGTGGCCAGCGTGCTGCGCATCGGCCCCGAAGCCGGCGACCTCGAGAGCCCGCTCCGGCCGTACGGCTACCGGTTGTTGTCCAAGATCCCGCGCCTGCCGGACCACGTTGTGCACAACATCGTGGACCGTTACGGAGGCTTGCAGCAGGTGTTGAGGGCCAGCGTCGAGGACCTGGACACGGTCGAGGGCATCGAGGTAGCGGGGGCCCACTTCGTGAAGGAAGGGCTCGCCCGTTTGGCCGAAACGAGCATCCTCGACCGGCTGGGCTGAGCTTCAGCCGGCGCGCTGGACCAGGCGCTCGCGGTTGACGACCCGGTAGCGCCTCTCGGTCTGGTCCAACCAGCCCAGGCGGACAAAAGCGGCGATCGCCTTGTTGACCCGCTCCCTCGATGCCCCTACGAGGCCGGCGAGCTCCTCCTGGGTGATGGGCAGGGCGAACTCGTCAGCGTCGCCGGCTATCTCCAGGAGGCGCTTGGCCGTCCGGCCGGTCACGTCGAGGAGCATGGCGTCGGCCAGGGCGGCGCTGACGTCCCGCAGCCGGTTGGCGAGCAGGGCGGCCACTCCCCAGAGCAGTTCGGGACGGGCCGCGAGCTCGCCGCGGACGGCTTCGAACGGCACCCGGACAACCTCGGACCGTTCCAGTGCCCGGGCCGAGGTAGGGCGCGCCTGGTCGTCGAACAGCGACATCTCTCCGAAAAGGTCGCCCGCTTCCATCAGGGCCACCAACGACTCGCGGCCGTCCGTGGAACGCTTGGCCACCGCTATCCGCCCGCTCAGGAGGACGAACATCTCCCGGGCCTCGTCACCCTCATTGAACAGGGTGTCGTTGCGCTCGAGGCGGGTGGTCGAGGCGCCCGTCGCCACCCGGGCCAGCGCCTCGGCGCCCAGGGCAGAGAACAACTCGCTGCCGGCGAGGACCGACGGATCGTCCATGCACGCCAAACGCTAGCCGCTGTCTGCCGGCCGCGCTGGGCCCTTTCGCTACCACAGTTGGATCCATCCCCGGAAAAGCCGTACCCTGGACGATGGGCCGAAAAGCCGAAAGGACCTCTGGGGCATATGCCGTTTGATGTAGGGGACAAAGTCGTTTACCCCCACCATGGGGCTGCCGTTGTTGAGAAGAGGGAACTGAGGGCCGATTTTGGTACGCAGCGCGAGTACCTCGTGCTGCGCCTGGCGTATGGGGACCTCACCCTGAAGGTGCCTGTCGACTCCACCTCGGACGTGGGCATAAGGGAAGTCATCAACGACGAGGAAGTCGAAGAGGTCTTTGCCGTGCTGCGCAAGAAGGACGTGCGCATGCCCACCAACTGGTCGCGCCGCTACAAGAACCACGTCGAAAAGCTCAAGTCGGGCGACATTTACCAAGTCGCCGAGGTGGTGCGCAACCTCTCCAACCGTGACAAGGACAAGGGCCTGTCGGCGGGCGAGAAGCGCATGCTCAACCGGGCGCGCCAGATCCTGGTGTCCGAGCTGACCTTCGCCATCGGCGTCTCCGAGGCCGAGGCCGAGAAAAAGCTCGACGAAGCTCTTCCCTAGTGCCGGGGCGAGCCGCGACCTGGGCGGTCGTGGTCGCGGGCGGGAGCGGGTCCCGCTTCGGGAGCTACAAGCAGTTCGCCCTTTTGGGCGGCCGCCCGCTTGTCGATTGGTCGTGCGAGGCGGCTCAGGGGGCTTGTGCCGGGTTCGTGCTGGTAGTGCCGGCTTCGGTCGAGGAGGCCCCGGTAGTGGCCCGTTACCGTGAACAGGGCACACGCGTCGTAGTAGGGGGCGCTACCAGGGCCGCGTCCGTGCGGGCCGGGTTGGAGGCGTTGCCCACCGGCCCTCAGGTGATCGTGGTGCACGATGCCGCCCGCCCGCTGTCGAGCCCCCGCCTATGGGCCGCCGTCGTGAAGGCGGTAGAGGAGGGCGCCGACGGGGCGGTGCCATGCCTGGCGGTGGCCGACACCATCAAGCAACGCCAGGACGACGGAAGTCTTGTGACGCTCGACCGTGCCCGCCTCTTCGCCTCCCAGACCCCGCAGGCCTTTGCCGCCCCGGCGCTAAGGGCGGCCCACGCCGGCGGGAGGGAGGCTACCGACGATGCCGCCCTGGTAGAAGCCCTGGGCGGCCAGGTTGTCCACGTCGAGGGTGAAGTCACGAACCTGAAGATCACCACCCACGTCGACCTGGTGCTGGCCGAGGCCTTGGTGGCCGGCGGCGCCCTGGCGCACATGCAGCGCCCGACGTCGTCCCGGCCCGGTGGGTTTGCGTGACCCTGCGCATCGGTCAGGGCTTTGACGTCCACGCCTTCAGCGACGGTCCCGGGCGTCCCTTGGTACTGGGCGGAGTGGCTGTGCCGGGCCGGCCTTTGAAGGGCCACAGTGACGCCGACGTCGTCTGCCACGCCATCATCGACGCGTTACTGGGAGCGGCCGGAGCGGGGGACATCGGGACCTTGTTCCCCGACACCAGCCCGGCCCTGGCCGGCGCCGACAGCCTAGAGCTGCTGGTCAACGCTCTACAGAGGATCTCGCCGCCGTGGAGGACGGTCAATGTCGACTGCACGGTCATCACCGAGGCCCCCCGCCTGGCCGCTTATCGCGAAGCAATGGAACGCCGACTGGGCGACGCCCTGGGCGCGCCGGTCTCGGTGAAGGCCAAGCGGGCCGAGGCATTGGGGGCGTTGGGCCGAGGCGAAGGGATCGCCTGTTTGGCAGTTGCCCTCCTCGAAGAAGTATGAGGACAGCCTCGGGGCCGGCTGGTCTCGGCGGGGACCAGGTCGAGGGTCTCCATGCCGTCCACGAGCTCCTGGCCAGTGGGAAACGGCGGGTGAGGGTGTTGTGGGTGGCCCAGGACCTCGCCGGGCACGAGCCACTGCTCGGGACCGTCCTGCTCGCCCGTCGTCAACAGGTGCCCGTCCAGCTGAAGTCGCCCGAGGCATTGGCGTCCGCCGCCCGTACCGGAGCACCTCAGGGCGTGGTGGCCTGGGCACAACCGGTCCAGGCGTTTAGCTTGGCCGAGCTGCTGGCGGCCGAGGGGACAGGCCCGCCGGCGTTCCTGGTCGTGCTGGACGGGGTGACGGACCCCGGGAACTTCGGCTCACTGCTGCGCACCGCCGCGTGTGCCGGAGCGACGGGCGTAGTCATCGCCCGCCACCGCTCGGCGCCACTGACCCCCGCCGCCCTCAAATCCGCCGCCGGGGCGGTCGAAAAGGTGCCTATCGCGGTCGTGGCCGGGATCCCTGCCGCCCTACAGCAGCTGGCCAAAGCCGGGGTTTGGACGGTCGGCCTGGACCCCGCCGGGCCCACCGACCTGTGGCGGACATCGCTTCTCGATGCCCCCGTGGCGTTGGTGCTCGGCTCCGAGGGCACCGGGATTTCACACCTGGCCCGTCAACGCTGCGACGTGCTGGCGCGCATCCCCCAAAGCCGAGCACTCGAGTCGCTCAACGTGGCCGCGGCCGGGGCCGTGGCCTGCTTCGAGGTAGCGCGCCAGCGAACTGCACGTGAAGGCGCCACCTCGAAGGTGTCGTAGCCCTCGGTCGCCTACCAGTAGTACCAGCGGCGACTGGGTCCTGTGTTTATACCCACCGCACCGCCTTGTTTGAAACACGCGCCGGTACGAAGTACCTAAAAAGAGAAGAGATGGCTGTGCTCAACGCCGGGGACGGCCAGGGACCAAACGAGCATGAAGCCGCAGGCCGTGGCGATGACGACCATGCTGTGCCAGACCTCGTGGTAGCCGAACACCTCTGGTGCCGGGTCCGGCCACTTGACCGCCAGAACGGCGGCGCCGGCGGTGTACAACAGGGCCATGGACGCCATCAAGGCCAACTGCCCCGTACTCAGGCGCTCGGCCGCGTCAGGCAGGGTGAACACGGCGAGCCAGCCGAGCACTATGTAAGCGGTCGAGGTGACCCGCCGGCTCGCGTCGAAGTGCACGGCGACAGCCACGGCGGCGGCGAGCGCTCCGGCCCAGACGAGCCCGAGGACCACGTCGGCCAGTGTCCCGGGGACAGCGAGCAGGCAGTACGGGGTCGTCGCGGCGGCGATGAACACGAAGATCATCTGGTGGTCGATGAGGCGCATGCGTCGGCGGGACGCGGGCGTCCACGGGCACAGGTGGTAGCCGGCGCTCACCGCGAAGAGCCCTACCAACGCCAGCGCGTACACGGCCACGCCGTCACCTGGGCCGCCGCGCCAAACAAGCACGACGGCGGCGGGAAGGGCGACGACGAGGGCGGCCAGGTGCAGCCACCCCCGTGCCCGGGGAGCGTCCCCGGTGCCGGAGAGCCGCAAGCGGCGGCCCGCCGGTCTTACCCCCGGCGTGCCTGGACCGTTCACCGCCCCATGCTCCCGCCAACGCCACGGTCGTGTCCAAAGCCCCGAGAGAGGGCCCGCCATGCAAAAGACCATTGCGCGAGAGGTGGCCAACTGGTACTTTCCGACCTGCTCCGCCGGTACCCAAGTCGTTGCCCACGAGAAAGGGACGAATGGAACACCTACCCCACCGGTCCGGCCCCCGACGCAAAAGCCGTGTCATCAAAGGCGGTTTGGCTCCTGTAGTGGCCGTGGCCGCACTTTTCCCCACATCCGTGACCCTGCTGACAGGCACGGACGTAGCCGCCGCCAGCGGTACTGGTTACGTCGCCCTCGGTGATTCTTTTGCCTCCGGCCCTGACATCCCCACCCAGTTGGCCGACCCGGCAGGCTGCCTGCGCTCGAGCAACAATTACCCGCACGTCGCCGCCACCGCTCTCAAGCTCGCTCTCACCGACGTCAGTTGCAGCGGCGCCACCACCGCGGACATGTACGCCGCCCAGGGCGTGACCCCGGGGCCTGCCAACCCGGCGCAGCTGAGCGCTATAACCGCCTCTACCGCGGCCGTGAGCCTCCAGGTCGGCGGGGACAACCTGGGCTTCACGAGCATCCTCGAGAACTGCATCGCCCTCACCCCGTGGGGACCGACGAAAGTGGGAGCGAACTGCAAGAGCTACTACGACCCGGGTGGCCACGACTCCTTGCTGGCGGCGATCGATGCGTTGGCCCCGACGATCGGCACCTTGCTACAGCAGGTCCACACCCAAGCGCCGACGGCCGCGGTCTTCGTCGTCGGTTACCCGGCGATCCTGCCCCAAAACGGTGCCTGCTGGCCGTCGATGCCCTTCGAGACCGCTGACGCGCTGTACCTGAGCCAGACAGAAGTCGAGCTCAACCAAGTGCTCAGCAACGAAGCGACGGCCAACGGTGCCGTCTTCGTAAATACGTATACGCCGAGCATCAACCACAACGCGTGCACGTCGGAGGCCAACCGCTGGGTCGAGCCGCTCGTACCCGCGTCGCCGGCTTACCCCGTTCACCCCAACGCTAACGGGGAGGCGGCTATGGCCGGCCTCCTGGAGGCGGCCATGGAGGCCAAGGGCCTTTAGCCACATTTGGTCCGCCAAACTGGAGCCGTGGGGCGTGGCAAACCTAGGGTAGTGCCCCATGGGCCCACTGGACCGCCTCGCCCACCAAGCCGGGGCGGGTGACCGCCGGGCCCTCGAGGCGTTCGTCCAGGGCGGCTATGACCAGGTTTGGCGCCTTTGCGCCACCATTGTCGGCGAGCAGAAGGCGGACGATAGCGCCCAGGAAACTTTTATCCGGGCCGTGGGTGCCCTGACGAGGTTCCGCGGGGAGTCTTCGGCCCTGACCTGGTTGCTGGCCATTGCCCGCCACGTCTGCCTTGACGAGTTGCGCGGCGGGGCCCGCCGACGTGAGCGCGGTGCGGCTATGCGCCAGACCGGCGAGCAAACCACAGCCGACCCGAGTGCCCTCGTCGCCCTCGTCGACCTCGTCGGCAGCCTCGACGTCGACAGGCGTACGGCGTTCGTGCTAACGCAGGTGCTGGGCCTGTCTTACGACGAGGCGGCCCGGGTGTGCGAATGCCCGCTGGGGACAATCCGCTCCCGGGTGGCCCGGGCCCGAGCCGAACTAGTAGAGCTTGTCCGCCGGTCGGAGCGCGACCACAGCGCCGGCCGTTGTTCGTCCGCCTGAGCTCCGGGGCGCGGCACCGCCCGGCGCTGTTGATCGCGCTCAGGGCGAGCAGCGCAGAGCGCATGGCCTCTACCTGTTCGGGTGCCACTCGTTCCTCAAGCTGACGATCTACCGCCTCCACGCCTCGCAGCACGGCGTCCACGACCTGTTGACCAGGGACGGTCAGTTCGAGCGAGATCCGCCGGCAGTCCCCGGGGTCACGGGCCCGTTCGAGATAGCCGCGGTTCACGAGGGTATCGATCACCTTGGCTCACCGCCTGTTTGGCCGAATGAGCGCACCGACTGCGATCTGGACGCAATAGAGAACTGTAACCAACAGCTTCTGCGGCGTACGCTGGGTAAGGTGAGCAAGCCGCAGGGGGCCGGGGCGAAAGCCTCGGACAAGATGTCCAGCGTTGACGGGGTGATAGCCACGTTGCGCGCCCGGGGCGGGCGGGCCACGTCGTCGCGCCGCGTCCTGCTCGACGTGCTTTTTCACGCCGACACCCACCTCACCGCCGAGGAGCTGGCCGCGGCCGTCCAACAACGGGCACCCGGGGTCCACATGTCCACCATCTACCGGAGCCTGGACGACCTCCAGCACCTCGGGGTCATCGTCCATTCCCATTTGGGCCACGGCCCGGCCACTTACCAGTTGGCCTCCCTGGCCCATGCGCACTTCATTTGCGAGAGTTGTGGGGCCACCTTGGAGGCACCGGACGAGCTGTTCCAGGGCCTGGCCCGCACGGCCCGGGCCAAGCTCGGTTTCGCCATCGACCCCCACCACTTCGCCATGTTGGGACGCTGCGCCCGCTGCGTAGAAGCCAGCACCAGTACCTCGGCCCCCTAAGGCTTATGAAGGAAGGGCCCGGGCCGGCCGTGGCGCGCTCAGGCGAGGCTGACTAGGCGGGTCGGCTCCCCGAAAGGGCCGGGTCTCAGTGATGCTCGACCACTATCAGGGAGTGACCGGTGGGATCCCGGAACCAGAACATTGGCGGCACCGGGCCACCCATCCGCGACACCTCGGCGTCGACGTTTACGCCGCGGGACTTCAGCTCGGCGTGGGCGCTATCGATGTCGTCTGTGAACAGCGTGATCCCAGTCTCCGCTGGCGTGACTTGTGTACCCGGTCGTGGGGGGGCCAGGGCGATGCCGGTGGTACCTTCGGTCGGGTAGACCTCGACCCAGCGGTAGCCACCGCCCATGGGGATGTCCGTGCGCTTTTCGAAGCCAATGGACTCGTAAAATTCGACCGCCGCGTCCTGGTCGGGTGTGGCTATGCACACCAGGCCGACGGTGCGGATGTTGGTTGCCGTGCTTGTCATCTTGTATCCTCCTCGGGTTGTGTTTGCTGTGTGGCACGTGCCGATCGGCTGTTGTCCTCACCTTTGGTACTAGACCGTATAGTACTAGCCTTAGTACTGATCTGTCTAGTACGATCCTGGACCAGGGCTCAAAGAGCCCCCCTGAGCAGCAACGTTCGCAGGAGGGCACATGAGCGACGCTCCGACCGGGAGCCGTTGGGCGGAGAAACACCGCTTGGTCGCCGAGGCGGCCACGTCTCTGTTCCTGTGCAAGGGTTACCTCGGCACAAGCATGGACGACATCGCGGCTGAGGCCGGCGTGTCCAAGCAGACTGTGTACAAGCATTTCTCTGACAAAGAGCAGCTCTTTGGCGAAATCGTCCTAGCCACTGTCGATGGGATCGAAATCCTGGTCCGCATGGTCGGTGCCGCCCTAGAGACCACGGCTGACCCCGCGTCCGACCTCCGCGAGCTGGCCCGCCAGTTCATCACGACTCTCATGCAGCCCGACCTGCTTCGGTTGCGGCGCCTGGTAATCAGCACCGCCGACCAGTTCCCCGAGATCGGGCGCTCTTGGTACGAGCAGGGCTTTGAGCGGGTCTTGGCCACTCTCGCCGGTCGGTTTGCTCAACTGGCCGAACGCGGGCTCCTCGAAATGGAGGACCCGCTCCTAGCGGCCCACCATTTCGTAGGGATCCTGCTGTGGATCCCGGTCAACCGGGCCATGTTCACCGGTGACGAGACCAGCAGTCCCCCGGAGCTGGACGCCTACGCGGACGCCGCGGTTAGGGCCTTCTGCAGGGCGTACGGGGGGCGGGGCGTGGCGCCGCAGCGAAAAGGCACCCAACCTGCAGCGAGCAGGCGCAAGGGCTCACGGGGCTGAGCTCGAATTCCGCCTGCTCGCGGGGGCATCCCCAGCCGACCGAGGCCTGTTAGGTGTCGAGCCGGTCCCAGATCCAGTTCGGGCCGACCACGCCCGCGCCGAGACGCTCTACCCGGGTTCTCAGGCCCCGGTCGGCTGAGACCAGCAAAACGGCCCCGGAGGCTCCCTCGGTCAGGGCAACGAGTGCGTCGTCGCCGGCCCCTTGAGCATGGACTACCCCTACGCCGTCGACGACACCTTCTTGAACGCCGGTGCGAGCATTCCCTTCCAGTACCACCACGACCGGCGTGGGCAGCCGACCGGAAGCGCCACCTGCCCGAAGGCGACCGACAAACTCACCAGCAGCCTTCCATCAGTGGACCAATTCGCCGGCGTCGACTTCTCCCAGCGTGCCTCCATCGCAGATCTCAAGGTGCTAAAAGAAATACCAGACCATGCGGTCAAGGAAGCGTTCGCCGAGATCCTTGGTGCGCCAATAGCCGTCTCGTTATGCCCTGGCGTCAAGGGCCTAGGCGTTCCATCTGAGTTTGGACGCTGCGAGCGCGGAGTTTTCGCCGTGGGAGCGGTGTCGAGGCGGTCCCGGCGAGGCCGTCCAAGTAGATGCCGGCCTGCCGGCGCGCCATCAGCTTCCAGTCGGGGACCTGTGGCAGGGGCTGCGCCAGGAGGGCGCCGAAGAGCACTATGTCGAAGGCGAAGACGTCAGGGCGGACCGATCCATCTTGTCGTCCTCTGCTCAAGATCTGCTCGATGGTGGCGTGGACCTCAGTCCTGAGGGCTTGGGTCCCCGGGTCGAGGGGCACGGGGCCGCCGTGCAGGGGGAGTACGAGCTCGGCGCCGTGGTCGATGGTCTGGTCGATGAAGGAACGCAGCGCGTCGACCGCCGTGCCGTCGCTGTCGGCAGCTAGGCGGGCGGCCTCGAGGACGCGCTGGAAGGACCGGTGGGTGAGCGCGGCGAGCAGGGCCTCGCGCGACGCGTAGCGCCGGTAGAGGGTGCCGATGCCCACCCCGGCGTCGGCGGCGATGGTGGCGAGCGGCACTCCAGCGCCCTCCCGCCGTACCGCAGCCGCAGCCGCGGACAGTAAGCGGTCGCGGTTGGCCGCCGCGTCACGGCGCAGCCTGTCGTGCTCGGAGCCATGGCAGTCTGCGGTTGCTGCGTCGGGCTTGCTCACACGGCCGAGGATGGCAACTCTTGTCGCGCTCACGCACCCATCTACGGTAGCTTGCCGTAGTGGACGATTTCGTCCGCTATGTGCCCGACCACTGACCGCAACCGTTACAAGGACGTTCCTGTGGACAACCAGCAGAGGCTGAAGTTCAATGAGGACAATATCGCCGAGTTCCGGGCCAGCCATGGGCGCATTGCCTCCTTCGGGGACGCACCGTTACTGTTGATCACCACCACCGGTGCCAAGTCGGGCCAGCGGCGCACCAGCCCGATGATGTACCTGGCTGACGCTGCGGCGGTCGCCGACCATGACGTCGTGGTGAACGCCACTCCAGGGTCGGCATCGCTTGAGCTTGTCGGGCTTATCGGGCCGGCCGCGTTCGAGAGCAAGGTCGTCATCGACGTAGCGAACGCCAACACCCCGTCGTTCGAGCTCGTCTACCCGAACGCCAGCCTGGGTGAGAATTGATGTTCGCGGCGATCATGCAGTCGCTCCGGAGCCCGCAGTTCAATATCCGCCTCGTCGTCTGAGCACCACCCTGCCCAAAGCAACCGGCCCGGTGCACGGTTACGGGCCAAGCAACTGACCAAGGAGCCCCAATGGCGTTCACCCTCGACCCCGAAGTAGCTGCCGTCCTGGCACCCATGACCGCCGCCATGGCGGACATAGCTCCCCCTCCGGTCGGCGACGTCCCATCTCGACGCCCGGTGCTCAACGAGGTCATGGCCCAGACCGCGGCGCTACAACCCGTGCCTGCCGACGTGAAGACTACCGACTTCCACTTCAGCGCCTTCGACGGCGCAGAAGTCCTCTTGCGCTGGTACGCGAAAGACGGTGCCGCCGCCGGCCCGGCCGTGCTCTACCTGCACGGAGGCGGCATGATCAGCGGCAGCGTCGCCCTCTACGACCCCCCGGTGTCCCGCTACGTGTCGAGCAGCGGCGTGCCCATGCTGGCCGTTGATTACCGCCTGGCGCCCGAGCACCCGTACCCCACGCCGGTCGAGGACTGCTACGCCGGCCTTGGCTGGTTGGCGGCTCACGCCCACGAGCTTGGCGCCGACCCGGCACGGGTGGCGGTCATGGGCGACAGCGCCGGTGGGGGCCTGGCCGCCGCCGTAGCCCTGTTGGCCCGGGACCGGGGCGGTCCCCTCCTGGCCCATCAGATCCTCATCTACCCCATGCTCGACGATCGCAACACCACTCCCGATCCCGAGATCGCCCCCTTCGCAGTGTGGAGCTACGACGACAACATCACGGGCTGGGGCGCATTGTTAGGCGTCGCTATCGGCACCGGGAAGGTACCAGCCTACGCCGCCCCCGCACGCGCTACGGATCTCTCCGGCCTACCCGCTTGCTATATCGAGGTCGGCCAGCTCGACATCTTCCGTGATGAAGACCTTGCCTACGCCCAGCGTCTCAGCCGCGCCGGTGTACCGGTCGAGTTCCACCTCCGCCCCGGTGTGCCGCACGAGTTCGAGACTTACGGCTACGCCACTGACGTCGCCCGCCGCTCCACAGCCGACCGCCTCCGCGTGCTCCGTTCCCTTTAGACAAGCGCTACGAGCACCTGGCCCATACACGACCTGGCCCAACAAGGAGCAACTAATGACCGAAGACCGCACTAGATCCCCTCAGTCGTCGGTACCGCCCGATGACCCGCGCCGCCACCTGACGGTCGCCCGGCCCGACGAAGACCAGTCTCTTCGCCACATCGGGCTCGTCGGTGATACCTATACGATCCTGGTAACCGGCGACGACACCGCTGGCAACTACACCCTCATCGACATGCACGTCCCGGCGGGCGGCGGCCCCCCTCCACACCGCCACGACTTTGAAGAAATGTTCACTGTCCTCGACGGTGAGGTTGAGCTCAGTTTTCGAGGCCAGAGCTTCGTCGCCAGGGCGGGCGAAACTGTCAATGTCCCGGCTAACGCACTTCACGGCTTCCGGAACGCTTCTGGCGCGCCAGCGCGGCTTCTATGCATGTGCACTCCGCCCGGGCAGGAGGAGTTCTTCGTCGCCGTGGGTACACCCGTGACGTCGCGGACCGAGCCACCTCCGCCGCTCGACCAGGATGCCCAGGCGGCGTTCATCGCCAAATCAAAAGCACTCGCGCCTGCATACCGAACCGAGCTCATGCTCCCATAAGGGAGGCCGTCTTCGACGAGGTGGCCCCGACGGTCCTTCGGGCCATGGACAAAGCCAGACGGCCACGGCGCAGGAGGAACGTCGAGAAGCTCATTGATCGACGTCGAGAGCGCTCGCCCTCCGAACTGGGAGCGGATCTCGTCGACCAGGGGCTTGTCCAGCGTTAGGGAGACCTTCTCCTTCTCCGGCGCGACAGCGTGAGCACGTACGTTCAAGCCGCGTACGCGAAGACTCGAGTGGGGTTCCTGCGGTTCGGGCCATTTCATAAGCAAGGCGACCGGACCTTCCTGGAGATGACCGTCACGACGGCCTCATAGGACAACCTGCAATCGGAGGGCCAGCGCCGGGCCAGGAGATAAGGTTTGGACAGCCTTCCCCGGTCGCTCATGGGTTATGGCATTGTCGGGCCAAAATAGCTGAAGGACCGACCTTCCAGCTCCGCTGAGGGGCCCTGCGCCGACGGTGGCTCGAGAAGAGCCGATGGTGGCTAGCCCGCCCGGATGGGTCGACTACGTGCTGGCCCTAAGCTTCTCTAGGAGGTGTTTGATGGCTAAATATGCGATGACCGTGCGGACGCACCGGCCGGCCGAGGAGGTGTTCGACCTCCTGGCCGACATGCGCAACGCGTCTTCGTGGGACCCTGGCGTGACCTCTGCCACCCGGGTGCCCGGGCCCACTAACGACCACCTGGCTGTTGGCACGGTTTTCCTAGTGAACGTTGCTTTTCTCGGACGGGCCCGTACCATCCCCTATACCGTGACCGAGTACGAGCGTCCGCGCCGGCTAGTGCTGTTGGGCGAAGATGACTGGATCCGATCGGTGGACACCGTCACCGTCCAGCCCACCGACGACGCCTGTGACGTCGCTTATGGCGCCGTGCTGGAGCTCAAGAAGGCGGCAGTGCTCTCTCCGCTCTTGGCCCTGGCCTTCCGGGGGGTCGGCCGGCGTGCGCAGGCAGGCCTGGTCAGAGTGCTCACGTGATAACAGGCCTGGTCGCCGAGGCCGCCGACCTGGCGCTCGAGATCTCTGTGGTCGGGAGCTTCTCGCGCCTCGGAGCGGTGGTCCGGAGACGCACGGCACACTGGGGCCCGCTACCCCGGGCCGACGGACGGCGCATCGTGATCACCGGGGCTACTTCAGGTATCGGCCTCGCCGCAGCCCGGGCCCTGGCCGGTGCAGGTGCGGATCTGGTGCTGGTCGGTCGGGCCGGGCCCCGGTTGGACAGCGCGCTGGCCGAGGTCCTTGAAGCGCGGGACGTTCCCGGCGCTTCAGTACGCGCCGTCCCGGCCGATCTGAGCGACCTCGGCCAGGCGGTCCAATTGGCCGAGCGGTTGGCCGCCCTGGCCCCCATCCACGCCCTGGTCCATAACGCTGGTGCCCTCGCTACGACCTACACCCGAGCCCCCGGTGGCTCCGAGCAGACGGTGACTGTTCACCTGTTGGCGCCCTACCTGCTCACCGAGCACCTGCTTGGGGTGCTGCAGGACGCGGCACCGGCCCGGGTGGTGGTGACCACGTCGGGCGGCATGTACACCCAGCGGCACTGCCTGGCCGACCTCGAGATGTCGCCGGCCGACTACCGGGGACCGGTGGCCTACGCCCGGGCCAAACGGGCCCAGGTAGTCCTGGTGGACGAATGGCAACGGCGCTACCGTCGCTCAGGCGTGGACTTCTTCGCCGTCCACCCGGGCTGGGCCGACACCCCGGGCCTACGCCATGGGATGCCGACCTTCGCACGGTGGCTCGGCCCGGCGCTCCGCACCCCCGAAGAGGGGGCCGACACCCTGGCGTGGTTGGCCGCCGGGGGCGGCCAACCGGTGCCCGGTCGGGTATGGCTGGACCGCCGGCCCCGGCTAGAGCACCGGGCACCGTGGACGATCGTGCCCCAGGCGGCTGCCGCGGACCAGGGGGCGGCCCTATGGGCGTGGTGCGCCGAGAGGGCCAGGGCCCGCACAGTTTGAACCAAAGCGCGGGGCCTGGCCTATGGAGGCGACCCAGCGACTGCCGGGGCATGAGCCGGCCTGTTGGCCGAGCCCTCCGCCCTACAGCGGGGTTGGCACAAGATAGGCGGCCACCTGGATCAGTGATAGAACGGCGCACGAGTTTCCCGCTCGGTCGCCACAGCGCCAGCGGTCCTCGCAGAGGCACGAAGGAGCAGCATGTGCATAGCCATCATCGGGAGTGGGATCTCGGGGCTCGTTCGTGCGTCGTCAAGCTCGGCGTGCAGGTTGTAGGCAAGGCACGGCTTCGACCAAAGAGGGTCCTGTTCCGATACCCGACAGGGGCGCGCCGGGTGCCTTCTTAGTCGACTGGGGCTACCATTCGCGCGCGTGAACGTCCGCCATGAGACGGCCGCAAAACACGGTGGCCCGCTCAAGGTCGCTCCAGGGACCAAGCTGCGCCCAAGACCGCTTAAGAACCGCGGGGCAAACTCCTCCCTGGCCACAGTGGCAGTCGGCCCAAGCAAGCGGTAATGCTGCTGCCATCCGCCGTTTATCGGCGCCGGGACCCTTGCAGGGCTCCATCCTACTGGATTGTACCGACAAGAACTACCCATTTTACAAGCCCTGTCCGCGCCAGCCTTTCCTGGGCCTGTCGGTAATCGTCCCCTTTGAAGCTAAGTACCCTTTGTACTTCCTGGCAGAGTACAAGTCCTGAGCGGCCCGTTCACCTCTGAACTCGGTCCCGAGATCGCAAGTTACGGAGGCCAAGGCGCAATCACTGACGGCAACCGTTTTTTTAGTTACTGAAAAGCGGCGGTCGCTACGACCGGTGTTTGGTCGTTCGGCGTCAAGCTGTCGAGCACCCGGAACTTAGGTGAGGATAACCCCTTCCTCATGGACTGTTTCTCGCTGGAGGAGGTCAATGACGTTACGCCTGGCCCGAATGAGAAAGTGCTCCTGCAGCGAGGATCTGAAATAGATTGGGGCCCCGGCTTAGCCCCTGGCCTTTACTCCCACAAAGTGCAATCCCATATCCACAACTCTTGTGTGGTCACGAATGGATTGGCCTACTTGGTGATGGGTTATGGTGAAGGCGACATTTATGCCACGACGGGGACGATGAACAGCGGTAGCCAAGCCTAAGGGTCTGCGTGGCCGGTCGGGTTGCCTGCCGCGGGCGATCGAGGTTTTGTCATTGAACGCGCTCGCTAAATGGGCGCCCAGGTCTCTCCGTCACAAGGTCGATGCGGTCACGGCGTAGCGCCGCCAGCTCACCGAAACGCATGGCGCACCGGGCGGCCAAAAGCACCATGACCTCGAACGGCTCCGGGACGGCTTTGGACAGAGCTTCGACCTCGGCGACGCTGGGCACACAGCGCTGGACGGTCCGTTCCCGCGCCGCGCCCTTCACGGCCACCGGGCTCTTCATGAGGCAGCCGTCGGCGACCGCCGCCCTCATGACCTGGGCGAGGAGACGGTACGCCTTCGGCGCGACCTGAGGCCGGCGCCCGGCGAGCTCCTGGTGCCACGCTGCAACCTCGGATCGCGCACGCAGCGCTCACGAGAAGACCTGCGAGCCTTGCGGGAGAGCAGCTCACCCGCTGTGGGCTGCTCCTCTACAGACAGAGCCCGGGAGGAGAATCGAACTCCTATCGCCTGATTACAAGGCAGGTGCTCTACCATTGAGCTACCCAGGCCGGCCTGAAACGGGGGTACCCCCAAGATCATGCCGTAACCAGTACCAGCGTGCCACGCTTAAGCCCCCACCAAGGCTTTGACCAGGCTTCTTGATCGCGTCGCCGCCAGGTGGCAGGGTAGGCCTAATGGGACAGCGTGAACCTGAGCGTTTGTTGCCGGAGCCGCTGGCTGCACCGACGCTGCGAGGAGCCCGCAAAGCGGGATGGCGAGCGTCCACGGGCCCCCGGCCGAGTAGCGCGGGGAGAGACCGTTGAGCGCCGCCGGACCGTCGGGGCCGGGATCGTCGGACCTGCTCCCGGGGTCTCACGGCCACCTTCGGCAGTTCCAACCGCTGAGAGCGGCATTGGTGGTCGTCCTGGCCGTGGTGGTCGGTGTCTTCGTCCTGGCCCGCACCGGCAGTGCGCCCACGACGGTAGCGACGCGCTTGCCGCCGACCTCCGCCCGGACCACCGTCCCCGTGACCAAGGTGAGCCAGCCGAGGGGCGTGGTCACGACATCGACCTCGACTACCGTAGTGCCCACCACTACGTTGCCCCCCTCCAAGGTCACGGTACTGGTCCTCAACGGCTGGAGCGTCAGCCACGCGGCCTTGTTCTTCCAGCACAAGCTGGCTGCTGCCGGTTACGACACCCTGGCCCCGAGCAATGCCACCAGTGAAGGCAGCAAGACCTCACAGATATTTGTCGTCAGCCGGGTGGACAACGCCAATGCCTTGGCGATCGCCTCCTTTCTGGGTCTGCCGTCGTCGGCTGTAGTGACGCCCACGGCGGTTAACGACACGGTCGTCCCCGCGACTTTGCTGCACCAGGCCGATCTCGTCTTGGTCGTAGGCGCCGACATCTCCGATCAGGTGCCCGCGGGTTACCACGGGTAGGGGCCACGCTGTACGGCCGGCCTCCCGGGCGCGCCGGCCGGGAACGCGCCGGGGCGAGTTAGCGTCGGCTTCTTGAACCTCGGTTTTCGCCCCCTCGAGCGGCCTTACGGCCCAGTGGTCGACGGCGTAGACGCCACGGAGCTGTTCATCGTCGAAGTCGACGGGCACGCCGCCGGCATGGTGTAGCGCTACCGGCTCGAGGACGACCCCGGATTGGGAGAAGGCGCTGGCGCCGTCGGGCACCTATGAAGATGCCGTCGGTCCCGATTGACTCATCGGCGATGAGAGGTTGGTCGGCATCGGCCCGGCGCGCGTAGCGGGCGCCTTCGAGGCATCATGAAGTCGTGCCTCGCATACTCGCCGCGCCCGACAAGTACCGAGGGACCCTCACCGCGCCCGAGGCGGCCAACGCCGTGGCTATGGCGGCAGCGGCAGCGGGCTGGGACTGCGACGTGGCGCCGGTGTCGGACGGCGGTGAGGGGTTCCTGGACGTCTTCTCGGAGCTCGGGACTTCAAAACTCGCCCGGGTGACCGGCCCGTTGGGCAGCGAGGTCGTGGCCCGCTGGGTGCTCGGGCGTGACCCGGACAACCCGGCGCGGCCGGTGGCGTTCGTGGAGTCGGCCCTAGCCATCGGCCTTCCCCTGGTGGCCGGACCGGCCGGAAATGACCCCGTCAGGGCCACCAGCACCGGGCTTGGGCAGCTCGTGGCGGCCGCCGTCCGAACTGGTGCCAAGCAGGTCGTCATCGGCGTGGGCGGCTCGGCTACGACCGACGGTGGTCTGGGAGCGGTGGAAGTGCTCGCCCCCAATGGGCGGCTGCCCAAAGCCGAGATTGTCGTCGCCTGCGACGTGGAGACCAAGTTCCTTGATGCCGCGGCCGTCTTTGGTCCTCAAAAGGGTGCCGGGCCGGTGCAGGTGGCACTGCTGGGCCGACGCCTCGAGAGGGTGGCCCAGCTCTACGCCGACCGCTTCGGTGTGGACGTAAGGGACATCCCGAGCAGCGGTGCCGCCGGCGGTTTGGCGGGTGGACTGGCCGCCATTGGGGCCAAGCTTGTCCCCGGCTTCGACCTTGTGGCCGACAAGCTTTCCCTGGCCGAACGGGTGGCCGACGCCGACTTGGTGGTGACCGGCGAGGGTTATCTCGACGAGCAGAGCTTCGCCGGCAAGGCGGTGGGGGGCGTGGCCCGGCTGGCGGCCGCGGCGGGGGTGCCGGTGCTGATCGTCGCGGGCGACGGGCGCAGCGCCGCCGAGGAGTTCCCTTACATTTCTCTCGTGGAACGTTTCGGGAGCGAGCGGGCTTGGTCGGACGCAGCCGGCTGCATCCGCGAGGCGGTGGCCGGCTGGCTCGCCAGCGGCCTGGGTGCCTGACCGGAAACCGGTGGCAGCACGCCCCGGAAGCCTCTAACATGGGGCCAATCATCCAGAGCGGCTGAGGGACGGGCCCGTTGACGCCGCGGCAACCAGTGGTACCGACCTCCATTTTCGACCGGTCGGCACATGGTGCCAATGCCCGAGACGATGAGGAGGCCTGGAGCTCATGAAAAAAGGACCTTTCGTGCAAGGTCTGTGCTGCCGGGAGTGCACACGCGTCTACCCGGCCGAGGCCCTCCACGTTTGCGAGTGGTGCTTTGGCCCGCTGGAGGTCGTCTACGACTACGAAGCCATCTCGGCATCGATCTCGCGCCAAAGCGTGGCCGCCGGGCCCAAGACGATCTGGCGGTACGCCGACCTGCTGCCGGCCAGTGCCGACGGCGCCGTTGACCTCGGAGCGGGCTTGACCCCGTTGTTGCGGGCCGACCGTCTGGGCGCGGAACTGGGGCTCTCGGAGCTCTGGGTGAAGAACGACACGGTCAACCCGACCGGCTCGTTCAAGGACAGGGTCGTTTCCGTGGCCCTGACCCGTGCCCGGGAGCTCGGTTTCAAGGTGGCTGCGTGCGCCTCGACCGGTAACCTCGCCAACTCCGTGGCCGCACATGCGGCGCGAGCCGGTATGCGTTCGGTCGTGTGTATCCCGGCCGACCTGGAGATCCCCAAAGTCGTGACGACGGCCGTGTTCGGTGGCGTGCTGGTCGCCGTCAACGGCAACTACGACGAGGTCAACCGCCTGTGTGCCGAGCTGGCCAGCGAGTACCCGACGTGGGCGTTCGTCAACGTCAACGTGCGCAGCTACTACGCCGAAGGGTCGAAGACCCTGGCTTTCGAGGTGGCCGAGCAACTGGGATGGACGGCGCCTGACCACGTCATCGTGCCCATAGCGTCAGGTAGCCAGTTGACCAAGGTGGCGAAAGGCTTCCGCGAGCTGTTCAAGGTCGGCCTGCTCGACGAGGAGCCGACGGTCCGTATTTCGGGAGCACAAGCGGCCGGGTGCGCCCCTGTCGCTACCGCCTTCGAGTCCGGTGCCGACTTCATCCGCCCGGTAAGGCCCAGCGGCATCGCCAAATCGCTGGCTATCGGCAACCCCGCCGACGGTGCCTATGCCCTTGACGAAGTGCGCCGCAGCGGCGGTGCGATCGCAGCGGTCACCGACGACGAGATCGTGGAGGGAATAAGGCTGCTGGCCCGCACGGAAGGGATCTTCGCCGAGACGGCGGGTGGGGTCACCGTCGCCGTCCTGGCCAAGCTGGCGGCGTCAGGTGTGGTGAAGCCCAACGAACGCGTGGTGGCCTTCATCACCGGCAACGGGCTGAAGACCCTCGATGCCGTGGCCTCCCAGTGCCGGCCAACTGTGACCGTGGCGCCCAAGCTGGAGGAGTTCCAGGCCGCCCTAGGCATGGCAGACTGGCAGTGACCGTGCCCCCTACCTTTTCAACGCCAGGAGCCTTCACCCTATGAGCGTCAAAGTTCGCATACCCACGCAGTTGAGGCCCCTGGCGGGAGGCGTCGGCGAGGTCGAGGTGGAGGGCGGGACCGTCGGTGACGCCCTGAAGGCGCTGGATGTGGCCCACCCCGGGTTCAGTGAGCGGCTCTTCGACGAAGGCGGCAACCTGAGGCGCTTCGTCAATGTCTTCATGGGCGAAGAGGACATCCGCTTTCTCTCGGGCCTGGCCACTCCGGTGCCGGCAGGCTCAGTGGTGTCCGTCGTGCCTGCTGTAGCAGGCGGTTAGGAGGGCCCGGGCCCGGGCGGACCGGCCTTCCGGCCGGCCCTGGCGGCACGGATTTCCCGGGCAGCTTGCGCGCGAGTGCCCGGTTGCGCTGTACTGTTAGCACTCGACGTGTGTGAGTGCTAACGACAGACCGGGGCCGGCCGGACCGGTCAGCCCAACGGAGGGAGCAGAAAACCGATGCCCAAGCTGATTGCTTTTGACGAACAAGCCCGCCGGAGCCTCGAAAAGGGGATGAACCAGCTCGCTGACGCGGTGCGCGTCACCCTGGGCCCCAAGGGCCGCAATGTGGTTCTGGAGAAGAAGTGGGGGGCGCCGACCATTACCAATGACGGCGTCTCCATCGCGAAGGAGATCGAGCTCGAGGACCCCTTCGAGAAGGTCGGTGCCGAGCTGGTCAAAGAGGTGGCCAAGAAGACCGACGACGTAGCCGGTGACGGCACGACGACGGCGACTGTCCTGGCGTGGGCAATGGTCCACGAGGGCCTGCGCAACGTCGCTGCCGGCGCCAACCCCACCATGCTGCGCCGGGGTATCGACGCCGCCGTCGAGACCGCCGTCAGCAGCCTTAAGGCGCTCGCGCGAGAGACCGAGACCAAGGGCCAGATCGCCCAGGTGGCAGGGATCTCCGCCGCCGATCCCGAGATCGGTGAGCTCATTTCCGAGGCCATCGACAAGGTTGGCAAAGACGGCGTTGTGACGGTGGAAGAGTCCCAGACCTTCGGTATGGACCTCGAGCTGGTCGAGGGCATGCGTTTCGACAAGGGCTACATTTCGGCTCACTTTGTGACCGACCCCGAGCGCATGGAGGCGGTCCTGGAGGATCCCTACATCCTGCTGTTCGGGTCCAAGATCTCGGCTGTCCGCGACTTGCTCCCGCTGCTGGAGAAGGTCATCCAGGCGGCCCGCCCGCTGGTCATAATCGCTGAGGACGTCGAGGGTGAGGCCCTCGCCACCCTGATCGTCAACAAGATCCGAGGCACGTTCAAGAGCGTGGCCGTGAAGGCACCGGGCTTCGGCGAGCGTCGCAAGGCGATGCTCCAGGACATGGCCATCCTCACGGGCGGCCAGGTCATCTCCGAAGAGGTCGGGCTCAAGCTTGAGAACGCCACCCTGGACCTACTGGGTAAGGCCCGCAAGATCGTGGTCACCAAGGATGAGACCACCGTGGTTGAAGGCGCCGGGTCGGACGACGACATCAAGGGCCGTATCAGCCAGATCAAGACCGAGATCGAGAACACTGACTCCGACTACGACCGCGAAAAGCTGCAGGAGCGCCTGGCCAAGCTGGCGGGCGGCGTGGCGGTCATCAAGGTCGGCGCCGCCACTGAGGTCGAACTGAAGGAGAAGAAGCACCGCATCGAGGATGCCGTCTCCACCACCAAGGCAGCGGTGGAGGAGGGCGTCGTCCCCGGTGGCGGTGTCGCCCTGCTCAGGGCTCAGGCCGCCATCCTGGACAGGGCCGAGAAGCTCGAGGGCGACGAGGCCGTCGGGGCCCGCATAGTGGCCCGGGCGGTCGAGGAGCCGTTGAAGCAGATCTCCGTCAACGCCGGCCTGGAGGGCGGCGTAGTTGTGGAGCGGGTGCGTAACCTGCCGGTCAACGAGGGCCTCAATGCGGCCACCGGCGAGTACGAGGATCTTTTCAAGGCGGGCGTCATCGATGCCGTCAAGGTCACCCGGTCTGCTCTGCAAAACGCGGCGTCGATCGTTGGCCTGTTCCTCACCACGGAGGCCGTTATCGTGGACAAGCCCGAAGAGAAGCAGCCCGCCGGCGCCGGTCCTGGCGGCGGGGGCATGGACGACTTCTAAGTCGGCTCCCTGCCGAGCACAGCTGGTAGAAAAGGCGCCCCTGGCGGGGCGCCTTTTCTTGTCACGAGGGCGCTCCGGGGCGGCCGGTCTTGTCGAGACCGGGCACTAGCATGACCCCAGATGACTGAGGCTCTCATACCCCAGGACGGCTGGGGCGTGCTGCACTTGTTTTACAACCTGACGGCGCGTTCGGACTTTGAGGCCGTGGCTCAAGCTGTCAAGCAGGCCGAGCGTTCGGGCCAGCAGGTGGTGAGCTTCGCCGTGCTCGGTCACAAGGCGGACCTTGGCTTCATGCTGCTATGCCCGGACCTGGTCGCTCTCCGGCGCACCCAGGGCGCGTTCAACGGTGCCGGCCTGGATCTGGTGGGCTCCTACCTTTCGCTGACAGAGGTTTCCGAGTACGCCAAAGGGATGCCGGCGGACCGTCTCGACGCCCGCTTGCACCCCAGGCTCCCACCGGACGGCAAGCGGGCGCTTTGCTTCTATCCCATGTCCAAGCGTCGCGACGGTCCCGACAATTGGTACCGCCTGGACTACGGGAGCCGTCTGGCCCTCATGCACGAGCACGGGGCGAGCGGCCGCAAGTTCGCCGGCAGGGTGCTGCAATTGGTGACGGGGTCGACCGGGCTGGACGATTTCGAGTGGGGTGTGACCCTGTTCGCCGTGGCGCCTGACGACCTGAAAGAGTGCGTGCACACTATGCGTTTCGACGAGGCGTCGGCCAGGTACGCCGATTTCGGCCCGTTTTACACCGGGATCGTTGCCCCGGTCGAAGAAGTCCTTGGTATTTGCGGGCTTTCGTCGTGAACGGCACCGGGAGCAAATTTCGGTCCGCGACGGGCGCCGGTGCACAAAAGGCAAGTCCCCGTCGTGGGTGACCTGGACGCGCTGCGCCTTGACTTGAGACGGCGGGACAGGGTCGTGGTGGCTTTCAGCGGTGGTGCCGATTCCTCGCTCCTGGCTTTCGTGGCCAACGAGGCCGTCGGCCCGCAGCGAGCGGTGGTGGTCACGGCTGTATCCGCGTCACTGGCCCGGTCGGAGCTCGACGATTGCCGGGCCTTGGCCCGGGAATGGGGCCTCAACTACCGCGAGGTGCAAACCCGGGAAGCCGATCGGCCCGGGTACGTCGCCAACGGGCGGGACCGGTGCTGGTACTGCAAGGACGAGCTCATGCGTTGCCTGGCCCCGGTGGCCGCGACCTTCGGTGGCGGCGGTCACGCCTATATCGCTTTAGGCGTCAACGTCGACGACCTATCTGACCACCGGCCGGGCCAGCAGGCGGCCCGGGACGCCGGAGCGATTTTCCCGCTCGTCGAGGCCGGTTTCACCAAGGCTGCCGTCCGAGACACCTCACGGGCACTCGGTTTGCGCACGTGGGACAAACCGGCGGCGGCCTGCCTCGCCTCACGACTTCCCTATGGGACCCCGGTCAGCCTGGGGGTCCTGGGGGCCGTCGAGAGAGCTGAAGCCGGCCTGGCGGCGCTGGGCTTCAGAGCATCGCGAGTACGTCATTACGGCGACCTGGCCCGCATCGAACTTCCCCTGGTCGACATCGAGCGTGCTGTCGCCTGTCGAGAACAGGTCGTGGGAGCCGTGCGGGCGGCTGGCTACCGTTACGTCACCCTCGATATGGAGGGCCTACGCTCCGGCAACCTCAATGGGGCGCCGGTACCGCACGAGCCCGTCCGGGCTGAGGAGATGGCAATATGACCGACACATCCATGAGGGCAAAATTGACGTTCCCCGAGGACCTGGTGAGCCAGCCGGTGATCGCCCGGTTGGCACTGGACCACGGGGTGATCGCCAACATAAGGCGTGCCAATGTGGAAGACCACACCGGCTGGATCGTCTGTGAGCTCACCGGTACTCGCGAGGCCCTCGATTCAGGCGTCGAATGGCTCACGTCTACGGGTATCAAAGTCGACTGGCTGGGAGGCCCCGTCGAAAGCTGAGCGGCCCTCAGCGCGCCTTGCGCCCCTTTTTCTTGGGTTTGGCCGCTCGGGGCAGGCCGACCAGGCCCAAAGCGGTGTTCGACATCGGCTGGTCGGGCTCTTGCGTCCAGCCCGCAGTTGACAGGACTCTGTTCTCGAAGAAGAGACATCCCTCCGGGCAGGCGAACGGCTTGTCTTGCGCCGCCCCCACCCGGCAGCGCCGCAACGCCTCACCTCCCTGGGTGGTGCGCTGGATGTAGTGGCGACAGTCCTCGCGCACGCCCACGCTCAACATGATCGCGCAACCAGCTGGTCGCCCACGGCCGGCACCTAGCGGTCGTTCGTGGTGCCACCGGCGCGGCGCTGGCGCAGAGCCAGGATCTCGAGCACCAGCCAAGTTGCCACAGGAAAGGTCAGAGCCAAGGTGAGGAGCACGGGCGGGGCCAAGTCCGAGCTGGCAGCGCTTACCGCCACTATGGGGCTGGCGGCCAGGACGGTCACCGGCACGACCCAGGTCATGGTCTGCCCGGAGGGTGCTCGCCCCACAACTCGGACCTTGTGCTGGCCCGGGGTGGCGTAGGCAGGGACGACAACCGAGGCATCGAAGCCACCGTCGCGACCGATGACAGCGGAGCCGACAACCTCCCCTTTAGGGGCCTCGAAGACGATCTTGACCTGGCTTTTGGGCCGGAAGCCGGCACCTGTGAGCCGCACCAGCTGGCCTTCCCGAGCTTTGGTGGGAACGGACACGACCGGCGCCGCCACCAGGGCGGGAGGCATGGGCCTCGTAGTGGGTGGCGGTGGCGGGACGATGGTGGTCGTGGTGCTGGCCGGCGTCGTCGGGCTCACCGTTGGCGTGAGGACCGGCTGGGTCGTCGAGGTTGTCGGTCGGGTAGTCGTCGTCGGTCGGGTTGTTGGCGTTGTCGTGCTGGTCGCGGCGGTGCGTTTGACCGGCACCTCGGACGAGGTCGTGCCCGGCGTTAACTCGACCGGTACCGTGGTCACCACCGCCGCAGTGACCCCGGGCGTCGAAGCGCCGCCCGTTGGCGTCGTTGTCGTCGCCGCGAGCGTGGTGGATGTGGCTGACGTCGCGGGGACAGCTGAGGTGGTGGGCGTGGTGGTCGCCTCGGCCCTCGACGAAGTTGTCATGGTCGTCCGGCGGGCGGGTGACGTCCGGGTCGGCAGCGTGGTCGTCGACTGCACGGTGGTCGTAGGACGGGCTGTGGTAGTGCCCGTCGTCGTCCCCGTGCCCGGGCGTGAGGTCGTGGTCATCGTGGTGCCCGTCGCCTCGGGCGTTGTGGTGGTTGTGGGACCGACGAGGGGGGCGACCGTGGTGGTCGAGCTGCTCGAAGCAGGTGGCGTACCGGGCCCGACCGGGGTGGAGGACGATGTGGGGGCCTCGGGCAGTGCCGTCGTCGTCGTCGAGGTAGAGGTGGCGGGCAGCCCTGTCGTCGTCGTCGCCGCCGGCGGCAAGGTGGTCGTGGTGGTGGTCGTGGTCGTCGTTGTGGTCGAGGTCCCGGAGGACGATGTCTCGGGCTGGACCGTCGTCGTTGTGGTGGAAGAGCTGGTCGTCGTGCTGGACGGGCTCGTGGTCGTCGCGGCCGGGCTGGTGGTGGGCGAAGTGGGTAACGACGCGTCGGCCGTGGCCGGGCTACCCGGCCCGACGATCAGGATGGCCGTGACAGCAAGTGGTGCGATGCTGGTGAGCGATGCCGCGATGAGGTACCCGACCCGGGATCTTGGACTTTTGGGGGATTTGGCCATGGGCACCAATCTTCAGAGGGAGAGGGCCCGGCAGACCCAGCCCGCCGGCCATACTCAATCTTAGTGGCCGGGGGGCCTCTGCTGTAGGTGCTCGCGCAACGGTGGCGTTCCACCCATGTCGGGAGGCCTCCAAATACCTCGGCAGGATAGGAAACCCGTCCCCCCTCAGGGCCCGGCTCTCGACTGGGCCGGTGCTCGCCGCCAGACCTGAGGAAGAACCCGAACGGGCCCACGGGCCGCTCAAGCTCGGGCGCTGCCGTTATGAGGTTGTGCTACTGCCCCGCCCACCTACAGGGATGGCCGTACTGGTGCTGGTAGTGGACGTCGCGGCCGGAGGTCGCGACGTCGTGGCGGTGGTGGTCGCCCCGGTCGTAGCTGCCAGTTTGGTGGCCAAGGCCACCAGCGCTTCGCCGGCCCGTATGTCGTTTTGGTAGGTGGCGAGGTCGCCTTGCTTCAGGGCGGCGTCGGCGTAAGCGAAATCCTGGTTGGCCCGGTCGAGGTCCTGGACCAGGCTGGCTCGTTGGGAAGGCAGTGCCAGGGTCGTCGAGGTGGTGCTCGCGGGCACGGTCGTAGAGGTGGTCGTGGAGGGAACGGTCTTGCCAGGGGGCGGGCTTGTCTTCTTATGGGCCGGAGTCGTCGTGGTCGTTGTTGGCGCCGCGCCGTTGCAATAACGGGCAAAGGGGTGGTTGTTGCCCCCGTTGGTCACGTTGCAAAGGGCGAGGTCGAGAGAGGGGGAGCCGGACCCCGAGTGGTAGGCGTTGTTGTTGTACACCACCACGACGTCGTTGAGACGGGGCACGCCGTTTTGCACTTGTTCCACGTACATAGGCTGTATGTACAGCAACGACTCGCCGATCGGGGTCATGATCACGCTGCCGAGGACGACCTTGGAACCATGCTGGTCCAAGAGGGTGATCTCCTGGGAGATCGAACTGTTGGTGGCGACAGCCGTCGATACGAGATAAGGCCCGTCCACGGTCTGGCCGGCAGGGATGGTGTATACGGTGAGCTGACCGTAGTCGTCGGGATCGGAAGAGGCCGTCATAAAGGCCGTCAGGGTCTGCTTGTCCCCATTTGATGACGGGACGAACGGCTGGACCAGGGCGAAGCTCTGTTGGGTCTGTCCGGGCAAGGCGAGCAGCTCGTAGACGGGCATAACGCTTTGTGAGACGCTCGGTACCGTCACCGGGGACGAGAAGGCGCCGGGAAGAGTGGCCACGGTTGTGGTGGCTGAGCCCACTTCTCCCGATGCCGGGTTCTGGGGTATCGCCCACTGCTGGGCCTTGGTGTAAAAGACCGATGCGATCTGCTGGTGATAACTCCTGTACATATTGGTCTGGACGGTGAAGATGTCCTCCGGGTACCTCCAATGGTCAGTTATGCCGGGGATGATGGAGTCGGCCCGGTCCATCTGGGTGAACAGGTGGGGGAAAGCGTTGTCATAAGTTTGTATTATCGGGTCGTTGGGGTCCTGGACAAAGAACCAAATCTTGCCGTTGTACGCGTCGACGACCGCCTTTACGGAGTTGCGGACGTAGTTGAACGGTTGGTTCAAGAGCCCGCTGGTCTGTGCTACCCGGCTCACGTCTGCCTGCTCGGATGCGGGGAAGTTGTCAGTGGTGGTGTAGGCGTCGACCACCCAGTAAAGACGGTCGTTGAGCGCGACCGGATAGGGGTCGCTGTCGTACGAAAGGAATGGCGCCACTTTTTCCACCCGCTGGACGACATTTCGGAAGTACAGGATCTTCGCCTGCGGTGTGACCTGCCCCGAGATCAGGATGTTGTAATCACCGAAACTAATGGCAAAAGTCAGCCGGCGAAGGAACCCTCCGATGGCGACCCCACCGGTGCCGTCGTAGTGGTTGGAAATCTGAGCACCGGTGTTCGGGTCTTCGTAGTCAAGCTCGGCCTCGGCCGAGTTCGCTATCACGTAGCCGCTGCTCGACTGGGAGTTGTCGTCGAAATAGACCCGGGGTTGCGCGGAAAGAGACGGCTGGCCTGTGGGTGGCACCCCGCTAAGCGTGAAGCTCGGGTAACCCGAGGATCCGACCCCTTCCTGGTTGGCCGGGGCCACGACGGCGCCATAGCCGTGCGTGTACTGCAGGTGCTGGTTGACCCAGTTGGAAGCGACCCCGGCCTCGTTGAGCTCGCGGGCCGAGATCAGCACCTGGGTTTCTTTGGTCGTCCCTCCCTGGGGCGAGGCCAGGTCGTAACGGTCGCTGCTCGGCCCGCTCATGCTGTAATAGCCACGGAACCCCTGCTCCTTGGTGAAGGTAGAGCCCATGATGGTGGGGTCGAGGAGCGGGACGTTGGAGAGGCTCTGCTGGTTGGCCTGAGCAGTCGGGGAGTTCCCGGTGACCTCCGAAGCCGTGATAGGGGCATTGCCCTGGAAGGGTTGGCTCGTAACGCTCTGGAGGTTATAGGCGAAGGTGGTGGCCGTGATGTTGTCCTGGATGTAAGGAGCTTCCTTCACGTTCTCCGCGGGGTTGACTACCAGTGCCTGCACCAGCGCCGGGTAGACGTTGGCCACCAGGGCCCAGACGATGGCCCATAGGGCGACGGCGACGACGGGTAACAACCAGCCCTGTTGGCGCACGTTGTAGAGGAACAGTGCCGCCGCTATGACGGATATGGCGACAAGCAGCACCAGTGCCGGGCGAACGGCATGAACGATCGTATAGGTCGGACCGTCGACCACGTACTTAGTCGACAGCACCAACGAAAGGCGTTGTAGGTAGTAGTTGACCCCTTGGACCAACGCCAGGACCGCGAGCAGCACGGACAGGTGGGCCTTGACCCGAGGGCTTACCCTCTGCACGGGCGAGCCGGGCCGGATCCCCCCGTTGAGGTAGTGGGCGACCACGCACAGCAGCAGCGTCACCACTAGGGCTGAGAACGCCCAACCGACGACCCAGTCGAGGAAGGGCAGCCTGAAGACATAGAAGCCGTCGTTCAGGTGGTTGAGCGGGTCGAGGCCGTTCTTCCATGGTGCCGAGGCCGTCGTGAACGAGGCGGCATTGGAAAAGAGCAGCCAGTTGTTCCATTGCGCATGAGCACTGAGCCCGCCGATCAGTGCGAACAGGATGGCCACGACCAAGCGGATCCACTTCATGTGGTTGGCTGCGAGCTGTTGCCACCGGGCCACGAGCTCGTCCCCGGGCGATGCCAGGACGGCACTCGGGGCGAGGCGGTCGGACAGCCATAGGTTCCCCCACAACAAGCCGAAGAAGATCACGCAGAAGGTGGCGCCGAGACCCGCCTCGACGGTGATCGTCTTTGTCCACACCGAGCTGAGGTCGACCGACCGGAACCACAGCAGATCGGTGTAGAAGGAGGCGAGGCGCTGTGCCAGGGCGAGCACAATGATGACGACCAGGACGACGATGCCGATAGCCCATCTCATGCGGCGGCTGGTCCTGGGAAGGTGTCGCGGTAGTTCAGACTGTGCTCGCATCGGCACCCCGGAGCCTATAGGGGCGGCCTAGGGGTGCGCGAGCAGTCGCACGCCTTCAGCTCGCCACGGCCTCAGAAGAGGACGGTAGAGCGCCGCCACCAGCTCGCCTTGAACGCTTGCCGACGGGCGCCTTGTCGGGGGCCAGGGCGCACCGGCACCCTGGGTGGGCAGGGGGGTAGAGCTGGCCCGTGGGCCAAGGCTCCGACTTGACCTGCTCGCCGGCCAGCGCATTGTCCTCACAATCGGGGCACGGGGCATCGGAGGCATCTGCCACCCAGCGCAGCGGCGTACCTTTGGCGAAGGCCAGGTACGAACCACGGGAGAAGGCGGCGGCCACCTCGTCATGAGCAGCCGCTTCTATGCGCTGTGTCTTCCACTCCCGGTAGGCCGCGCCGAGGGCGTCAGCCACTTCGCCGTTGTCCTCGTCCAGGGACTGGAAGGCGAGCTCGAGACGCTGGCGCAGAGGCTCGGCTATGGCCCGGCCCAAGTCCTCCGCCAGGTCGTCCAGGCCTTCGAGGGCAAGATCGGGAGGTACGGTGCCGCCCCACAGGGCGGCCACGAGATTGGCCCCCGCCCGCGCCGTCTCTTCCAACAACGGCCGGCCCGCTTCCACGAACCGGTCAGGGTGCTCTTCGATGTTGGGCAGGATGTTGGCCGGCGTGGCCGGTACCTTCAGGTTGCGCAGCCGGTCGAGCAGCGAGTTTTGCTCGTCCTGGAGGGCCCGCTTCAGTTTCCTCGCCAAGGAGGCCTCGAGCCGGCCGGTGATCGCGTCGCGCCGACGAAAGAACTCCTGGTCAGCGTTTGTCTCGTCCGGACCGGGGCCGTGCCCGTTGTCCTCAGCCCCGACCACGGGGCCCTCGTCTGGCTTGTCGACCGCCGCCACCTCGTCGGGCTGGGCGGACGGGTTCGGTGCGGGGGCTCCCGTGCCGTCGCCATCGGCCTCCTTGCCGGTCACGTCGCTACCGGAAGGCACGGGGCCGTCCTGCTGGTCGAGGGTCTTGCGCGCCGTAGTCGTGGCCTCGGCCCGGCTTGCCCTGATGCGGGCGAACAGTCCCTCCACGTCATGAGGCCCGGTCGCTTCGGCGCCGGCCGGTGCGTCCGGGGTGGCGCCTTCGTCGGTCCCAGCTTTGCCGGTGACGGGGGGAGTGTCAGGTCCCGTCGCCTCTGCCGGGCTGGGCGGGTTGTCTTGGCGAAGGAGCCTGACGCTTTCGATGGCATCTTCGGGGGCGACGATGGCCTGGGACTGTGCACCGCTGGTGCTCTTGAGCTTGAGCCCCTCAGTGGTCGGTCTTTCAGCTGTGGTCGGCGCCGGAGGGGCGGGTAGCAAGTTGACCGTGGCCGGCGTGCCTGGTGGCGGCTCGACGACTGAGCCCAGCACGGACGAGCCCAGCACGGACGAGCCCAGCACGGAAGGAACTAGGACGGACGGGCCCATTACGGAGGGAACGGGGATGGCCACAGGCGGACCGAGTACCGGCGGGCCTAGCACCGAGGGGCCCGTCCCGGACGGTCCAGCCCCCGCCGCCGCCACCTCAGTGGCTTTTGGTGCCATGACCGTGAGCTCGCCCACGCCTGTTGAGGCCGTGGGCAGGGGTTTTGCCTCAGCCGGCGACTTCGGGTCGCTGAACGCGGTCAACGCGTCCCAAGTGTCTTCATGGCGAAGGTCGACTGGTTCGTCGGGGCGTTCGACGGCATTCTGGTGGCCCACGGCGTCGGCGGCCGCCCGCGCCTCGGCGTCGGCCCGCTGCAACTCGTCGGTGACCTGGTCAAGGGTGTGGCGGACGACGAGGTAGGCGTCGAGGAGCCGTTCGCGGCCCGCCCGCAACTGCTCTACCTGTACGCTGCCGAGCTTGCGGCGCCGGGCGAGGTCCGTGAGGATTTTCTCTCTCAAGGCCTGGGCCGCCTGCACCGTTTCCTGGTAGTCCCGTCCTGCCGTGGCGGCCATGGAGTCGGCGTCCTGGCGGGCTGCGTCCCTCAACTGTTGTGCGTCAGCCAATGCACTTTCTCGAATATCAGCGGCGACCGCTTCGGCTTCCGCGGTCTGCGTCGCCAGTAGAGATTCGGCTTGAGCGATGAGCTCGTTTGCCTTGGCCTGCGCCGCCGCCAAGACCGTTTGCGCGTTTACTTCTGCCTTGGCCGAAATCTCCGCTGCCGCGCTGTGCGCACTGCGCAGGATGCCGGCCGTCTCCTCACCCACCGCCGACATCAAGGTCGCCTCGTCCATCTGGGGGTGGGCGGCGCGCTCTTCGGCCTCCCGCCGGGCAGATTCTGTGTTTTCGTAACGCTCCCGCAGAGCTCGTACTTGCTCTGCCACCTGGCCGAGGAACTGCTTGACCTCCTCGGGGTCATAACCCCGCCAACTCTGAGCGAAACGGCGCCCCTCGATCGTGTCCGCCGACATCTCAGGGACATCAACGTGGCGGGGACGGAGAGGCTCAGTCGGCATGACCCAACAGCCTAGGCCCGCCCCGCCTGCGTTTGTGGAACCCTGCGGGCTCTTTTCGGCCTAGACAATGCAATTACCGCATATCGTTGCGGACGGTCCCACTGGGGGGGTTAAGCTTTGCCCGCGCTCGACAATCCGGGCACATCGCCCCCATAGCGTTGTCGGAGGATTTGCAGCACCTGGCTCAGCGAGGTGACGGGCACCACGACGAGGTTGTGGCCGGCGACGCTCTCGGCGTCTTGGTACTCCGCTTGGGGCACGAAAAACACCTGGGCGCCTGCTTTTTCGACGGCAGCCGTCTTTTCCTGGACCCCGCCCACCTGACCGACGTCTCCGGCCGGGTCCATCGTCCCGGTGGCGGCGACCTTGTGCCCGCCCGTCAACTTGCCGTTGGACAACGAGTCCATGATGGCGAGAGTGAAGGCCAGGCCGGCCGAAGGGCCGCCGATCTCACCGGCCTCCACCGACACCGGGAAAGGAAGTTGGAGCTTTACCCGGTCCTGGACGTCTACACCCAGGTAGGACTTGCCCTCGAAGCCTTGGGCGACGACGCTCGCCGGAGGGCGCGTCAGGCGGACCTTGATGCGCTTGACGCCACCGCCTGCGGCCGGGTAGTCGGTCAAGACCACCACCGTCCCCGCCGGTACGGGCGCCAGCGCTTTGACGAACTCCTGAAGGCTGAGCACAGGCCGACTATTGACGGCAGTGATGACGTCGTTGCAATTGATACCCGCCTGCCAAGCCGGCGTCGAGCCCAGGACTTCGTCGACCTGGACACCATCAGGGATTTCGGCGACCTTGTAGTGCAGACGCGCCAGAGCCGCCAAAGCGGCGTACTGGTCGGCCGAGACCATCTCCTGAGTGTCCTGGCAGCCGAGCTCTGAGGTCGGCGTCGTGCCGACGTACTCGGCCGCGGGGACCATCTGGTCCTGCTTACCGAGCAGGCCGAGTTCCCACTCCGCCCAGTCCACCGGTCCGGCCTGGCCCACCTCGACGTCCACCATGAACAGCGAGCCTTTTACAGGGTGAGCCTTGCCCGCTGGAAGTACGAGCCGGACGCATGGAGTGCCGTCGGGAAGTGCCAGCTCGCCGCCGCCGCTGGTGCGGCACTGGCTGCTCGTGGTTATCAACGGGGCCGTTCCCGGGGAGAAAAGGTAGTAGCCGTTGGCCTCGTGCACGGCGATAGCGGTCGGCACCCCGACGACAATGGCCACCAATAGGACCAGGCTCACCAGGAAGCCGGGCCACCGTGTCCCGGGGCCGGGCCCCGCCGGGCCGTCCGGGCTCGGTACAGTCATTTGGATGTCGTTCACCGCCCGGACTGCACCATGCTCTTCCCAGGTTGCCATGTGACCTTGCCGTTGCGGCTACCGTTCCGGGCGGCTGTGCCCGGGCCACGCGCCTCGTGGGTCATGGCTCTGGTCGTCCTGGTCCGGGCTGATGGCACTCGGTCCTGACCCCACGAGACCAGACGCGGCGCGCCGCCGGACGGTCGTCGTGGCTGGTCACACCGGGCAGGAGACCGTAGCCCGCGGCGCTCTGAACGACCCGTCCCCCGGGGCACGTGGGAGCGCGCTCAACGCTCTGGCCAGGATGGGGTCCCTCCAAGCGCAGGACATCATCAGGGCGATGGCTGACCCGCAAGAAGGGGTCCGACGGCGAGCGTGCGAGGTTGCCGGTCGCAGGGCGAGGGCCGACCTGGGCCCAGAGACGGCCACGCTGGTGGACGAGCTGGTGATTGTCCTTACAGACACGGCCGCGTCGGTGGTGGAGGCGGCCTGCTATGCGCTGGGCGAGTTCGGTGGCGCCGAACAGCCGGCCGGCGTAGCAGCGGCCCTCAGTACAGTGGCGACGGGCCACGGCGACCCCCTGTGCCGGGAGGCGGCCGTAGCTGCCCTCGGGGCCCTGGGCCAACCCGACGGCCTGGTGGCCGTGCTCAGCGCTCTGGGGGACAAGGCGGCCGTCCGGCGCCGGGCGGTCATCGCCCTGGCGGGCTTCGAGGATGCTTTCGACGGCGACGAAGTGCAAGGGGCGCTCCGCAAAGCCGTTAGTGACCCCGATTGGCAGGTCCGCCAGGGGGCCGAAGACGTGCTCGGCCAGCGCACCCGTCCGAGCAGGCCCCGGCCAGCCCAGACCTGATCGGTCCAGACCTGATCGGCTGACGACCAAAAGGCCACGTGCCTTCAACTAAGAAGCAGGTCGTGCACGGCGTCGAAGTTCTCGATGCACTTGCCGGCCCCCATGACCACGCATTCGAGAGGGGCCTCGACCAGTTTCACCGGCAGGCCAGTCTCCTCTGACAGCCTTCGGTCGAGGCCCTTGAGCATCCCTCCGCCTCCGACCAGGTGAAGGCCCTGGGTGAGCAGATCCTGCGAAAGCTCGGGCGGGGCCGACCCGAGGCAGCGCAGCACGGCGTCGACGATGGCCCCGACCTGCTCCTCGATGGCTTCTCGGACCTCTTCGGGGGCGAGGATGACGGTCTTGGGCAGCCCGCTCATCAGGTCGCGTCCCCGGACTTCGGCCTTGACGGAGTCGTCCAAGGGCCACGCCGAACCAATCGCCACCTTGATCTCCTCTGCCGTCCGTTCCCCGATGGCGATGCCGTACTCCCGGCGCACGTAGGCCTGGATGGTGGCGTCGATGTCGAAGCTGCCCACCCGGATTGCCTCCAGGGCGACGACACCCCCCAGGGAGATCACGGCGGTCTCGGTCGTCCCACCCCCGATGTCGCACACCATGTTCCCCAAGGGCTGGTGAATGGGCAAGCCGGCACCGATGGCGGCTGCCGTGGGCTGCTCGATCAGGCTCACACTGTTGGCCCCTGCGGCCCGGGCCGCTTCTTCGACAGCCCTACGCTCGACGGCGGTAATGGCTGACGGGACGCAGATCAGCACGCGGGGACGCCCGAAGCGAGAGATCCCGGCCCGTTTAAGCAACAGTTCGATCATGCGTTGCGTGATATCGAAATCCGTGATAGCCCCCTTGCGCAGGGGCCGTACCGCCACGATGTAGCCGGGCGTGCGCCCGATCATCTGCCACGCCTCCCGGCCCATGTTGAGCACGGTGTTGGTCCGGCTGTCGAGAGCGATGACGGTCGGCTCGTTCAAGACGATGCCGCGTCCTTTGGCGTAGACGAGCGTATTGGCGGTCCCCAGGTCTATTGCGAGATCCCTAGACAGCGTCAGTCCCCCCTCTCGGTGATCTGGCGGGTCGGAGTTCGGGTGCTTTGTCCGGGCTCGGGCGCGCCTGGTCGGGGGCCGGGCGATGGGGAGGTCGATGAGCAGGTGCGACAGCCTGAAGTGAACGCGAGAACTCTGCCATACCGACTTCCATAGATTTTGGCCGGCGCGACAAGACAACGATAATGGCGATAATCAGGGCAGCTGCCACGACGGCCCCCGCGATCCACGCCAATGTCGACCACTGAAGGGACGTATGGGCCACTGGCTTGGCTGCAGCGATCAAAACGCCCACTCGACTTCTCAACTTCCTATTTGGCTCGCATGGTCGGTCCCGCTGAAACCTGGCACTGCGGCAGTTTCAATTGGGTGCGCGTCAAGACCCCATGAACTGCCGCCCTCCCATGTCTCGCGTTTCCAAATGGGGACGGTCGTCTTTATCGTATCTATTCCGAAACGAGCCGCGTCGAAAGCTTCGCCACGATGTGGGGCGGAGACGGCGACGACAACCGATACCTCGGTCGGCAGGAGCGGGCCGGTCCGGTGCACCAGGGCGACTCTCCCCGTGCCTGGCCACCGCCGGCGCAGCTCGACGGCGGCCGCGCGTACCTTTTCGAGCGCCAGCTCGTCGTAGGCTTCGTACTCGAGCGATGCGACGTTCGGCCTGCCTTCGGAGTGGTCGCGCACCGTCCCGAAAAAAACCACTCCGGCCCCACAGCTCGGAAGCACCACCCAAGCCGCGAGCTGCTCTACAGCGAGGGGCTCCCTGGAGAGCGCTAACCAGTCGTCCCCTTCGGGAGCCAACAGCACCGCCTCATCCTAGGTCTCGAGGCTCTCTCAAGTCTAAAGGCTGGTCAGAGCCTTCCGGGGCGGGCGGGAGGGCGACTTCAACGCCGTCGGGTACACCGGTAACCTCGGTCTTCAGGATGGATCCAGACGAAGAGCAGTCTCCGGCGCCGGGCGAGGAGCCGGATGACGACCGGCCCGGTCGCCCCTGGCTGCCGCCCGACGACCGCTTGTGGAGGCATCCATCCGAAGTCCGGGTCAACCCTGCCTCTAGCCCCCCGGCCGAGACGGCCGGCACCCTCCGCGTCTGGGTTAGGCGGGTCGAGCTGCGGATATGGTTCCTCGGGCTCGTCGCCGGTGTCGTGGGTGCCCTTGTCTGTACCGTGGTCCTGTTAGCTACTGGCGCCGTCGGTACCCAGCCCACCGTGTTGACCGAGAGGCCGACGGCGACGGTGGCGGTGACACCGACAGCGACAGGCAGCGCCTCCAGTGCGACGGCGGTGCTGCCCCAGGTGGAGCCGTCCGTGGTCGGCTTGAGCGTGAACGGCGCTCAGGGAGTGGAAACCGGGTCCGGGATAATCGTCAGCACCACCGACCAGTACTGTTATGTGCTGACCGACAGCGCCTTGTTCCAAGAGGCGGGGCCAAATAGCCAGGTCCAGGTCGTCTCCAACTCCGGTCAGCAAAAGGCGGGCTACCTGGTCGGCACCGACCCCTCGGCAGGCATCGCCGTAGTACGGGTCGTTTTCCTACCGCTCAGCAGCCAGAGCACAGTGGACCTCGGCAGTGTCGCCAATACCGAGACCGGCGAAGAGGTGTACTCGGTGGGGTCGCCCTTTATGGCCGGGTCGTCCAATGGCTCGTACTTCGCCGAGGGCTACATGATCGACACCTCTAGCTACCTTCAACCCGTGAACGGCGCCGCCGACGCCATGTTTTCGATGCTGGTGGCCGATATTTCGGTGGATACCTCCGCATATGGAGGAGCGCTCGTCGACGCGGCCGGGGACGTCATCGGGATCACCAACCCTGTCACCGGGCCCCTGGTCCGGACCGGGCTGACTTACGTAACACCGATAGACACGGCCATGGCCGACGTAACTTACATGATCAAGTACGGCAAGGCGGAGCCGCACCCCTGGTTCGGGGTGCTGCAAGCCAACGACATTTCGGGGGCGGGGCTACCGCACGTGACCACTTCAGGCGTCGTGCAAGTCGACACCGTCGCCTCGGGCAGCCCGGCGGCGAAGGCCGGGATAGCCGACAGCGACATCATCGTCTCGATGGGCGGCAAAGGCACCTCCTCGGTCGGCGAGCTCATCTCGTGGATGGCCGACGCCAAGCCGGGACAGGTCGTAAGTGTGGACTGGCTCGCCAACGGCAAGCTCCGAGAATCAGATATCACCCTGGGTGACCAACCCGCCTCTGCCAGCCCTAGCTGAGCAGCGGGCATAGTTCGCCCGGCACCGGGCGCCCCACCGGCCTTCAGTGCCGGTGGCGCCACCAGGCGGCGCTGCCCGCTCCTGCGGCGAGCATGGCCGCCGCGCCAGCCCCAAGCGTCAGGGATACCCGCAACCCGGTCGGCAGCTCGTCCCAGTGAGCGCGCTTATCGCTCACCACCAATGCTTGTTCGGAGTTGTACTCGGGCTCCCAGCCGGTCATGCGCAGCTTGTCGCCGGCGATGACCCAGGAGTGCTCGGCGTAGGCACGGGCGCCGGGAGGTGATCCGCTACGCCAAAGGCGCCAGCGCCAATCCGACAATGCCGACCGCCACGTCGCGGGAAGGGGGAGCATGGCCGAGCCCCCGGCCAGAGCGCCGGCGATCTCTTCCTGGACACCGCTGTCCGGCGCAACGTTGTACGTGCCTGAAAGACAGTGCCGGTAAGTGTGAGCGACAGCCTCGGCCAGGTCGTCTATATGCACGTACTGGACGACGCGGCCCTCTGATCCCAGCTGAGGCTTCTTGCTGGCCGCCAAGGCCTGGTACAACCTGGGCTCAGTGGAAGAGCCGACGGTGCAGGCCGGCCGGAGGAGGGCGACCGCGACCTCGGGGTGCTCGTCCGCCCAGCGTTCGACGAGCACCTCGGCCGCCCTCTTTTCGGTCGCGTAAGCAAACTCGGGGTTGGGCCTGGCCCCCATTTCCTCTGTCAGGGGCACCGGGTTGTCTGGCCAGGCGCCATAGACGGTCGCGCTGGAGAGATGGACCAACTGGCTGGGCTCGATCGCCTCTGCGGCATCGAGCACGTGGCGCAGCGCCTTAAGGTTGTTCCTGCCCTCGGGTTCCCAGGCCAGGTGCAAGACGGCCGTCGCTTGCTTGGCCACCGCAGCCAGCTCGTCGGCCGCCGTCGGGGCCGTCAGGTCGATGGTGTGGGGCTCTACCTTGGGCGCACTAGCCGGTATGGGTACCCGGTCAACGGCCAGGACCCATTCGACCGAGTCTCTGGCCGCCAAGTTAGCGGTGACCCGGCGCCCCAGGTTGCCTGCCGCACCTGTTACCAACACCGTTGTCATGACCGATCGGCCACCGGACGAGGGCCGGCTGTTTTAGCGCCAGCGTGGCATGACGCTCCCCGATAACCGACCCCGGTCCCACCGTCCGACATATGAGGGGGATGTCCTTCCTACGGATCTCTTGGCCACGGTCAGCAGCCTCGGGCCGAGCGCCTGGCAAGGTCGGCCCGGTGACCCAACAGACTAGCGCCCGCCCCGACCGGTAGTCTTCAGGCGTGGCCTTCGGCACTGCCCGCGTTGAGACGGTGGACCGTTGTGGCCCTATGGGGCCCCGGGCTGGCGCCGTCCCCGTTGAGGGCCCCGAGTGAGCGACCCCTCCCAGTTTGCCGGCGGGGGCCCGTTCGGGGACCTCCTGCGGAACCTGGCCCGCCTTCTCACCGCCCAGGGCCCTATCAACTGGGAGGTTGCCCGCCAGCTGGCCGTTTGGACGGCCACGGAAGGAAGTTCCGAACCCAACCCGGACCCCCTGGCGCGAATCCGTACCGAAGAGCTGCTGAGGGTCGCGGACATGCACGTGGCCGAAGCCACGGGTATGGCAACTTCGCGGCGCGGCTGGCTTGCTTTGCGGTGCGCGACTCGGGCCGAATGGGCTTCAGCGACCCTCGAGTCCTGGAGGCCGGTGCTCCTGCGGCTCGCCTCCGCGCTCGGTCCCGGCCTGTCGTCTCCGTCTCCGCCGGCTGAGGGCAACGCCATGGACCAGTTGCTCGGGAACCTGCCGCAGGTTATCGGTCCCCTCGTCCTGGGGGCGCAGGCAGGCACCATGGTCGGGAACCTGGCCTCCCGGGCGCTGGGCCAGTACGACGTGCTCGCCCCGGCGCCCAAAACCGACGAATTGCTGGCTGTCCCAGACGTCGTCGACGGTTTTGCCAAGGATTGGGACCTTCCTGTCGACGACGTTCGCATGTATGTATGCCTACGGGACGTTGTCGTCCATACAGTCCTTAGCCGGCCGTCTGTGGACGAAGCCTTTCAGAGCCACCTGCTGGCCTACGCGGGGGCTTTCCACATCGAAATGGACGCCATCGAGCAGCGGTTGGGCAGTCTCGACCCGAACGACCTGCTTTCGCTGCAACAGTCTCTGGGCGACCCCGAAACCCTCATCGGCGACATTCAGAGCGACGAGCAGCGCCGGCTATTGGTGCCTTTCCGTGCCTTGCTGGCAGCCATTTCTGGTTATACGGACTTTGCCATAGACAAGGTGGGAAAGCGCCTAGTGGGGTCCTACCCTCTGGTGAGCGAGGCGTTCCGCCGCCGTCGCCTCGAGGACGGCCCGGGGCAGCGGGTGCTCGGCAAGTTGCTCGGCATAGAACTGGACCAGGCGACCATCGACCGGGGGCACGCCTTTGTGACAGGCGTGCTCGAGCGAGCGGGCGAAGAGGGCCTGGCCCGGCTCTGGGAGAGCCCTTCGGGTTTGCCGACGCCGGCCGAGGTGGACGCCCCGGGCCTTTGGTTGGCTCGCACCGAGCTTCCCGATCAGCTCTAACGGTTAGCCTCGCTTTTCTGCGGGCTGGGTCGTAGGGGGCCTCGGCGCAGAACCTGGCCACCACGCGGGCAGGGTGCCTCGACGGGCGCTCACGGAGCCCCGCGCAAAAGCGAGAGCGCCGAGCAAGCCGATCCCGCCAATGGTCACGAACCCGGTGGAAAGAGCCATGGGCACCAGGACGGCCAGCAAGCCGCCCATGGCCCAGGACAGCTGGAAGCCGCTTTCGAAGCGGGCGAACGCGCGGCCTCTGGCGAGCGGAGGCACGTCACGTTGCACCATCGAGTCGAAGGCCAACTTGCCCGAGCCGGCCGCCAGGCCGATGCCGGCAGCGATGAGAACGGCCACCGCCCAGTGCCGGCCCCAACTGATCAGGCCGGCACTGACGCCTACGACGCCCACGACGACCGAGGACGACGTCAACATCCATTCCTCGGCGGCGTAGCGGCGGAGCTTGGGGGCCAACAGGGCGCCGGCCACGTTGCCGACCTGGCTTGCCCCCAATGCCAACCCGTACCAGACGAGGGCGGCCTCGTCTCGTCGGAACGTGAAGACGAGCAGGAACGTCACGAAGCCCGTGACTGCCCGCAGGCCGGCTGTGGCTACGGCGGCGAGCTGGAGACCGCCGGGCGGTAGTCCCACGGGTTGGGGCTCGGCCCGGGGCGCCGGTATTGTAACCACCGTCGGTCCGGCCGCCCGTCCCAGTGGGGCGGAAGGGACTGCCGCCGCCGCCCTGGTCAAGTCGCGCAGCTTTGTCGCGCCCCACGCACAGGCCAGGTATACAACGATGTCGATGCGCAGGACCCAGGCAGAGTCGAACAAGGCCAGCAAGGCCGCGCCCGCTCCGCCGGCCACCATGCCGGCGGCCGAGCCGCCCACGGACAGCTTGGAGTTGGCCAGCACCAGCTGTTCGGGCCGGTCGACCGCACCGGGTACCAACGCCGCCCTGGTCACCAGGTAGAGCTTCGAAAAGACGAGGGTGAAGAAGGCGACCGGGAACAGGAGCAGGGAGTGGGCCCAGAAAGCCATGAACAAACAGCAGATGGCGCGTCCGACGGCCGAGAAGATGACCATGGCCCTCTTGCCACCTCGGGCGCGCTCCACCAAGGGCCCGAGCAGAGGGCCGACGATGGCAAAAGGCGCAACGGTCAGTGCCAGTGACAAGGCCACCCGGGACTGTGCGGCTCGCACCGAGACGTCGAAGAAGATAGAGCCCGCGAGGGCGATGGCCACGACAGCATCGCCGGCCGAGGAGAGCCCATGGACCACGGCGAGGCGCAGGAAGGGCGCTCTCTCTGCAGGCTTGTCCCCTTTGAGGACGGCCCGTGGCGTGCCCCGCGGGACGATTAGGCCGGGGCCCAGGACCGGGGCCGTAGCCCGCTCGACCGGGGGACAAAGGTAGTAGGGGTACCGGGCCCACCGTGTTGCAACGGGTAAGACCCGACTGACCAGCGTTCGCTTCGCCGCGAGCCACCTTCCACGGCCCTGGCGCCGCACGGCTCGCACCCTAGTGAGAGTACTGCGGTGGGGCCCCGACCGGGCTCCCGGACCGGGGCCGCTGCCTTCACTACAGAGCCCAAGGAGCGGGTCGTCCAAGGCCGTGGCAGGCCCGGGGAAAATGGTCTCCCCCGCTCGAATTACAAACCCATCGCCCCCGCGCCGTAGGCGGGCGTCGTCCTGTCTCAAGTGATGCCCTAGAGCAGCCGAGGCACCGTATATGGCAGAAAATCCGTCCGGGCCCCAAGCTTCAACCGCGGTAGGCAGTTCATCGCCGGAAGGCCCGCTTCGCGCCCGTCTGCCCCAGGCTCAGGCCGAGAACATACTCGCGTCTTTGGCCGGCCGGTCGAGCGCCCCGCCCGTGCCGGTGCACAACGGGCACGTGGCGGCCAAACCGACCGGGGGGCCGCAGGGTGGGGCCGAGCCCAGGGCCCAGGCCGGCCCGCGGGCCACCGGGCTAGCGCCCGGCACCGCTCCCGCCGGTCCCCAGTCGGCCGTGGGCTCGGCGAGGCCGCAGTCGCCGGTGGGCTCGGCCACGCCAAAGCCGGCCAGCCCCCGCTCAGCGGGGAGAGCGGACCATGCCGGGCACGGCAGCGCTGCGGCGAGACCAAAGGACCGTGACCCGAAAGGTGGCGGTACTGCCGGCGGCGACCGAGGGACGGGCCGGGGCCCAGGCACAGGCCGCCCGACCGACCTGTACAGCAACGACATCTTGCCGGACCGGCCCAAGGCCCGCTTCCGCTTCCGGCTGCGCTGAGCCCGGTCAGTCCGGTTTGGCGATCTCGAGCTTGTAGCCCAGGCCCCGGATCGTCGTGATCCGGTGCGGGCGAGAAGGGTCGTCCTCGATACGCGCCCGAAGGCGCTTTACGTGCACGTCGAGGGTCTTGGTGTCGCCCACATAGTGAGGCCCCCACACCCGGTCGATGAGCACCTCCCGGGTGAGGACCCGGCCGGCGTTGGTCATCAGCAGTTCGAGCAATTCGAATTCCTTGAGGGGAAGGCTGACAAGCTGCTCCCGGAGGTAGACCTCATGACGCTCGGGGTCAAGGCGCAAGCCACCGACTTCGAGCACTTCTCCCATCTCGACGACCTCATCGGAGGGTGGGGTCCGTCGCAACACGGCTCGCATGCGGGCGACGAGCTCGCGCAGGCGGTAGGGCTTGCTCACGTAGTCGTCGGCACCCACTTCGAGGCCTACGACGGTGTCGATCTCGCTCGTCTTGGCCGTGACCATGATGATCGGAGTGCGCGAGCCGCCGGCCCTGATCGTACGGCAGACGTCAACGCCCGAAACCTTTGGCAGCATGAGGTCGAGCAGCACCAGGTCGGGCCGGATGGCCGCGAACTTCTCCAGGGCCTCGGCACCGTCGGTGGCAACCTCCACTCGGAAGCCTTCGCGCTTCAGACCGACGACCAGAGCTTCGACGAACGATGGCTCGTCCTCCACGAGAAGGACAGTCACCTGCTCAGCCATGAGGAAGCTCCTGGTCGGTAGCGGGAATGCGCAAAGTGAAAACCGAGCCTTCACCCTCGACGGACTCGACGGTGACATCGCCGCCGTGGTAGGCGGCTACGTGCCGGACGATAGCCAAGCCGAGCCCCGTCCCACCAGTTGAACGCGAGCGGGCTCGATCGACCCGGTAGAAGCGCTCGAAGATCCGCTCCTGGTCGCGTCGCGGTATGCCGATGCCCTGGTCCCGCACCCACAGGCAGGCGCGGTTGGCGCGCCTCTCGCCGCCCACGGCCACGGCCGCACCCGGTTCGGAGTACTTGATGGCGTTGTCGACGAGGTTGGCCAGCGCCGACACCAGGTCGCGCCGGTTGCCGGTCACCCACAACCCCCGGCTCAGCGGGGAGACCTGAAGGGTTATACCTCTCGACGTGGCCTGGTCGTAGAAGCCGTCCACGGCTTCGTCGAGGACCGCGGACAGAGCGACAGGTGCCAGCGTCCCCGTCCCCCCGGCTTCGATGCGCGACAGGTCGAGCAGGTCGTCGACGATCCGTGAGAAGCGCGTGGCTTCGGCCCCGACCCGAGCGGTGAGCCGGGCGACCACGTCTGGGTCCTCCTCGCCGTCGAGAGTTTCTGCCAGAAGGCTCAACGCCCCCAGGGGCGTCTTCAGCTCATGGCTCAAATTGGCCACGAAGTCGCGCCGTACGGCCTCCAGCCGGCGCAGTTCGGAAACGTCTTCGACCAGCGCCACCGCGCCCATGGGCTGGCCTTCTCCCCCCAGGGGAAAGGCCCTGATCTCCAAGGTGTGCCGAGTGGGGGAGTAGAGGTCGAGCGTCTCTTCGTGGTACGAGCCCGTGAGCGCTCGGCCCAAGGCCGCCTCTATCGCTTTGTCGGCCAGTAGGTCACCGTCCCGGGCGTTTACGAGCTCGCGGGCCGGAGCATTGCGCAGGAGGACCGTACCGTCCTCGTCGCACACGACGATCCCCTGGCTGGCCTTGTCCGTCGCCTCGACCAGTAAGGCGAGCAGGAGAGCGCTCCTTGGTCCGGCGTTGCCCAGTGACGCTGGTGCGCTCAAGTCGCGTCCACCACCACCGGGGCGTAGTACTTGGCCGAGGTGAACGAGCCCTTGCGGCCGTCGAGGGCCCAGACCGAGCCCTTCGCCTGGCGGGGGTTTTGCCCGAGGTCTAGGCGGTCCTCGTCCGCCAGCGCCACCAGGATCTCGGCGATCACGTCCCCGTGCGTACAAACGACGACCTCCTGGCCGGCCACGGCCCGGACCAGGCGCACCGCGACCGAGCTCTGCCCCTCGGCCAGGTCATCGGTCTCCTCCACGCTCAGGTGCTGAGCCGAAGCCACGGGGCCCATCGTCTGCAGGCAGCGCAGCGAAGGGCTGGACAGGACGCGCGCCCGGGGGGCGAAATTACCCATGATCGCCACCAGCCCTTCGGCTTGGCGTAGACCATGAGGGGAAAGGGGTCGAGCGCCGTCGTCGCCGCCCCAGTCTTTGCGGGGCTTGGCTTGGGCATGGCGCACCAACAGAAGCGGCACAAACTTAAGTGTTGCAGAATGCCAACCGATGCGAAATGGCGTCGCATAATGAGGGTGAAGAACCACTGAAAGTGGTTTCGGCGCAGAAAGGAGTGCCAGCCGGCCGCAGGCCTGCCCGGCGACCCGCGCTGGGCCGGAGGACCGCCTTAGCGTGGTAGACGTGTATTCGCGAGGAGCACAGCGCCTCACCGGGGGCCGGCGGCTGCTGAGAGAGGTGGGCCTGGCGCTGGTCACGGCCGGTTTGGTCGTCCTGCTTTTCGTGGTGTACGAGCTGGTCGGGACGAACCTGACCGAGGAGCATAGCCAGAGCCAGCTCGCTCGGGCCTTCAATGCCGCGGTCGCCGCGGCCCGGCCGGCGCCCGCTACGGCCAGTCCGGCGGGCCACCGGGCCGCCACGGGCAAGGTAGGGCCCGGCTCGGGCGCCACGGCGTCCCGTCGGCGTCGCGCGACCTCCTCCGGGCACGCCAAGAGCTCCATCGCCGGCGGGACAACGGCTGCGCCCACCGTCTCTTTTCCGGTCCCGTCGCCCGGAGGGGCGCTCGACCATCTGGTCATTCCTGCCATCGGGGTCGACCGCTACGTGGTGGAGGGAGTCGCCGAGCTCGACCTCCAGATGGGACCGGGCCACTACCCGGGGACGTCCCTGCCCGGCCAGGACGGCAACGTTGGGATCGCCGGTCACCGGACGACCTTCGGGGCCCCGTTCTTCCGCCTGAACGAGCTCGTACCGGGCGACTTCATTTACCTCACCGACACCTCCGGTACGACGTGGGTCTATGACGTCATACGCCAGTGGGTAGTGCCTCCCTCCGACACCGCCGTCCTCGACGGCACTCACCTGCCCGAGCTGACCCTCACGACCTGCAACCCCCGTTTCGAAGCCACGACGCGCCTAGTCGTGCGCGCCGACCTGGTCAAAGGGCTCCCCCGGGGCACGCGGTTGGCCGGTGAACTGCCCGCGTCCGCGCCCCGCACGGCGACGGCGCGAGAGCCCGGCTCCCCGAGGACCACCCCACCGCCGGTAACGTCGTCGAGGCCCGTCCACCGGGCGACCAAGGGCACGGTCCCGGTCACGACCAGCTCCACGGGAACTTCGAGGACGTCGACCACTGCGCGGAGCAAGTCGGCCCCGGGGTCGGGTGGTCCCGGGGTTGACTCGCCCACAGTGGGACCGGTCGCCGCCTCGGCGAGCTCGGGCTCCGGCGGGAGCGGAGCGTGGCCCGGTGCGCTCGGTTGGGGAGCGCTCGCTTTGTTGGGTTGGGCACTGACCCGCATCGTGGCCAGCCGCCGGTACCACTACGCCAAGCTGGGCGTAGTGGTGTGCGGGGCCTTAATCTGCCTCGTCCCTCTGTGGTTCAGCTTTACCAATGTCGTCGACCTTTTGCCGGCGAACCTCTGAACGGGAGACCATCTCCTCGAAGGCATCGAGCACGACGACGTCCCGGGCGTAGCTGAGGCGCCGACGGGCGGCGTGCAGGGCAGACCAGCGCACGTCGTCCACCTCGTGCTGGCCCGAGGGAGCGGGGAGAAGATCCTGGGCGCCGTGGCCGGCGGCGCGGCCCGGGACGACTGTCATCGCCCAGTACCGGACGACCTTATTGCGACCGTCGGCGTCAAGGTAAGTGGTGCTGGGCAGGGGCGGGCCGAGGCGGCAGACAAGGCCGGTCTCCTCCCTCACCTCCCGTAGAGCCGTGCCCTCGTCGCTCTCAAGAGGCTTCGCCTTGCCCTTGGGCAGGGCCCAGTCGTCATAGGCGGGGCGGTGCACCAGGACCACTTCCAGGCCGGACGGCACCCGCCGCCATACCACTCCGCCCGCCGCCCGTACCGGCCCCGGCAGGGCCATCTCGCCGCTGACTGCCGGCGCCTCGCTCAGAGACGAGGTCGGCCTCTTCGGCGGGGGCGAGGCGCAGCTCACTCGATCTCGACCAGCCGTTCACCGGAGCCCCTTCGCTTGCTGCGCGACAGAGCGAGCTCTTGGAAGTGCCGCTGAGCATTGAAGTGCTTAGTGACGGGCACCTTCTCCCAGGTGCCGGCGGCCGACAGCGTCCAGGCCAGCTCGTCGTCGGCCAGGACCACCTCCAGGATCTCCCGTAGGCGTACCTGGATCTCCTCGGACGTGACGTCGACGAGGGCCTCGACCCGTCGGTCGAGGTTGCGTTCCATCATGTCCGCCGAGCCCAGAAGGTAGCGGCCGCCGGCCGGGAGACTGAGCCCTACCCTGGCGGGCGGGTTGGCCAGGGCGCCGGCACCTTCACTGAAATAGAAAATTCGGGAATGTTCGAGGTAGCGCCCCACCAGTGAGCGTACCCGGATGTTCTCCGACAGGCCGAGGACACCGGGCCGGAGGCAGCACATGGCCCGGACTATCAGGTCTACCTGCGTGCCCGCTTGTGACGCGGCATAAAGGGCGTCGATAACCTTGCGGTCCACCAGGTTGTTCAATTTCCAAACGATCCTGCCGTCCGCGCCGTACGAGCCCTCTTTTTCGATCAGCTCGATCATTTTCGAACGCAGGGCAAAAGGAGCGACGATCAGTTGGCGGTATGTCGCCTGCCGGCTGTAGCCGGTGAGGAAATTGAACAGGTCCGTCAGGTCCTCGCCGACGGACGGGGAGGCGGTGAGTATACCTACGTCCTCGTACAGGCGGGCCGTGGACGAGTTGTAGTTGCCGGTCCCGACATGGCAATAACGGCGGATGTGGCCACCTTCTTCGCGGACCACCAGGGAGGTCTTGGCGTGTGTCTTCAGCCCGATCAGCCCATAAACGACGTGCACGCCCACCTGCTCGAGCGCCCGGGCCCAGCCGATGTTTGCCGCTTCGTCGCCCCTGGCCTTGAGTTCCACCAGGGCCGCGACCTGCTTACCTCTTTCGGCGGCACGGATCAGGGCGGTGACGACAGGGCTGTCGCCCGAGGTCCGGTACAACGTCTGTTTTATGGCCAGGACCCCGGGGTCACGGGAGGCTTTTTTGACGAAAGCTTCTGTGGAGAGCGCGAAGCTCTCGTAAGGGTGGTGCAAAAAAATGTCACCTTCGGCTATGGCGGCGAAGATGTCCTGGGGCTCGTCTTCCAGGGCGACTAAACGGCTCGGCATCACCGGCGAAAAAGCTTCGTCTTTCAGGTCCGGCCGATCGAGCTGGTGCAGCCCCCACAGGCCTCCATAATCAAGCAGGCCATCGATCTCGTAGACGTCCTCGGGGCGTAGGTCCAGCTCCCGCATAAGCAGTTCGCGGACCTCAGAGCTGAACGTCGGCTCCACTTGAAGGCACACGGCCCGGCCGAACCGCCGCCGCCGCAGTTCCATTTCGACCGCTTCAAGCAGGTCGTCTGCTTCTTCTTCGGCCAAAGTCAGGTCGGCATTGCGGATCACCCTGAACCCATGGCAGCTCTCTATCTCCATGCCGGGGAAGAGCTCGGCCAGGAACGCGGCAATGACCTGTTGCACGGCGACGAAGCGCTCGTTGTCCGGAAGCGCCAGGAACCCCGGCAGAAGGGGCGGGATCTTGACCCTGGCAAAACGCCGCTCGCCGCGTTGAGGGTCACGCACCATCACCGCCAGGTTGAGCGAGAGGTTGGATATGTAGGGGAAAGGGTGGCCCGGATCGACACCGAGGGGTGTCAGGACGGGGAACATCTGGGCTTCGAAGACGGACTCGGCGTAGGCCATGTCCTCGGGGCCGAGCGAGCGCCAAGGCACCAGGCGGCAGCCGCGCACGGCCAGGCGGGGGACGACCACGTCGTTGTAAATGCGCGCTTGCTCGCGGAGCATCCCCTCGACTTCGATGCGGATGGCTTTTAACTGGTCGAGCACCGACAGGCCGTCCGGTGCCGTGCCCGAGAGGCCGGCGGCGAGCTGGTCCTTGAGCCCGGCCACCCTGACTTGGAAAAACTCGTCCAGGTTGCTCGAAAATATGGCCAGGAACTTCGCCTGCTCGAGCAGGGGTTGTTCGGGTGCTTCGGCCAGAGCCAGGACGCGGCGATTGAATTCAAGCCAGGAGAGCTCTCGGTTGATGTAGCGGCGTTCGTTGCCGACGGTGCCCTCCTCGGCATTGCCCTCCACGGGCGTGACCGACCGGGGCAGATGCTCTTCGAGCGCGTCTGCACCCGGGGCGGCCGACATACCGCTCACGCTACTGCGCGCACTTGCTCAAAGCTGTTGATCCGCCCCTCAGCCGCCTGTCGTGCCGACGAAATCGTCGTCCTCCGGTACACCGAGGTCCCACTGGAGCAGAACGTTTTCTCGCTCGGCGTCTCGGATGATGCGTTCCCGGTTGCGCCTGAACTGCGGGTCGTGTGGGGGCAGCAAGAGCAAGCGGGCCAAGATCCGCTGACGTAGCTCCTCGATCAAGTTGCGGTCCCCGAAGTCAGAGTCCACTCTCCAGTGCGGTGCGACAGGCCCGAGGTAGACGACCCGGACGTGGCCGCGGGGGGGGCCGGAGGCTTCTGACTGCTGACTAGACATGCGCAGAGCTTACGTGACGGTGGCCACGCGCCTAACCGCTCTCGTCCGTGGGCTGCGTATGGAGGCGGTTGGCGGCGCTGATCACAGCCTGCAGGGACGCGTCCAGGATGCTCGAGTCCAGGCCGACCCCCCAGACCACGGCGTCGCCCGAGCCGGCCTCGACGTAGGCGACCGAGGAGGCACCGCTGCCGGCGGTGAGCGCGTGCTGGTGGTAGTCGAGCACAGACAGTTCGACGTCCACCTGGCGCAAGGCGTTGACGAAGGCGTCGATGGGCCCGTTGCCCTGCCCGACCGCGCTGCGGTGCTCTCCTTTCACCAACAGCTGTGCCACCACCTTGGTGATGTTGGAGTCGCCGGACCTCTCGGTCGTCACCTCGGTGCCCAAGAGCCTCAAGCCGGCGTCGTGGGCCAGGTAGGTCTTTTCGAAGACCTCCCACAGCTCCGACGGCTTGATCTCGGTCCCGCTCGCCTCGGTTACCGCCTGGACCGCCCGCGAGAACTCCACCTGCAAACGTCTGGGCAGGTCGAGGCCGTGTTCCGCGCCCATGATGTAGGCGACGCCGCCTTTGCCGGACTGGCTGTTGACCCTGATTATGGCTTCGTAGGTGCGACCCGTGTGTTTGGGGTCTATGGGCAGGTAGGGCACCTCCCACTTGTCGTAGCCGGCCGGGAGGGCCGTCATCCCTTTTTTGATCGCGTCCTGGTGAGAGCCCGAGAAGGCGGTGTAAACGAGCTCGCCGGCATATGGGTGACGCGGGTGAACCGGCATGCGGGTAGCGTGCTCGGCCACCCGCCGGACGGCGTCGATATCGTGGAAGTCCAGCCCGGGGTCGATCCCCTGCGAGAACAGGTTGAGCGCCACGGTGACGATGTCAAGGTTGCCGGTGCGTTCGCCGTTGCCGAAGAGGGTGCCTTCGAGGCGGTCGGCGCCGGCCAGCAAAGCAAGCTCGGCCGCGGCCACTGCCGTCCCGCGGTCGTTATGGGGGTGCACGGAAAGGACGAAGGAGCCACGCTGGCTGAGCTCGCGCCCGAACCACTCCACAACGTCGGCGAAGACGTTGGGGGAGTACATCTCTACCGTCGAGGGCAGGTTTAGGACCAACGGTGCCGCCGCGGTCGGCTCGATGACCTCGGCTACCGCCTCGCAGATCTGCAGGGCGAAGTCCGGCTCCGTCCCGGTGAAGCTCTCGGGGGAGTACTCGTAGCGGAGCTCGGTCCCGTCCAGCTTCTTCTCCAGCTGCCGGCACAGGCGGGCGGCACTCGTGGCTATGCCCATGATCCCGTCACGTTCCTGGCGGAAGACCACCCGTCTTTGTAACTCGGAGGTCGAATTGTAGAAATGGACGATGGCCCGGGGGGCTCCGCGCACGGCTTCGAACGTGCGCTCGATGAGCTCGGCGCGGCACTGGACCAGGACCTGTACGGAGACATCCGAGGGGACCAGGTCGTGTTCGATGATGTGGCGCACGAACTCGTAGTCGGGCACCGAGGCCGAGGGGAACCCCACCTCTATCTCCTTCAGCCCGATGGCGAGGAGCGTCTCGAACAGCGAGAGCTTGCGGTCGGGGCCCATGGGGTCGATGAGGGCCTGGTTGCCGTCCCTGAGGTCGACGCTGCACCACCGGGGCGCGGCGGCCAGTTGCCTGGAGGGCCATGTGCGGTCGGCCAAGACGAGGGGGAGCGTCGGCGCGTACTTCTCGAAAGGCATCTTTGAAATGGGCAACGGGGGGCGGGTCATTGGGGCGACCTTTCTGTGGTCAGGCTCCGGGTCAGGCGTTGGCTGCCTAGGTATGAAAAAACCTCCTGGCCAGAGGCACAGGAGGTCGTGACGAGCACCGGAGGGGGCTCGCCTAGGTAATAAGGAGGAGGCTCTTCAGATGGCGCATCGCCCTACCATGTTCTCGGACTGGGAGCAGTACTGTCAAGAACACCTTAAAGAAGCCTGAGCAGGTGCCCGCGCCCGCGGGTGCCATGGCAACGTGGTAGTGCTGTGACGGGGCGGGCTAGGCTAGGGTGCGAGACATGGCCTCGTCCCTCCTGCCGCATCACGACTGCGACAACAGCCCAGGCAGCGATCGAAATTTGGGCCGGAGAGGTAATGACCGTTGAGCGGGCACGGCGTAGGCGATACGGAGGTTGCATTGGAGACTTCGTGGATGGTCCAAGGTCGTTGCAGAGACCTGCCACCCGAGATTTTCTTCCCGAGCGACGGGGTCGGGGTCGAAGTGGCACGTCATTACTGTGCCGAGTGCCCAGTCAAGGGGCCGTGTCTGGAGTACGCGTTGGAAAGCCACATTGAGCACGGCGTCTGGGGCGGAGCGTCCGAGCGTGAGCGTCGTCGTATCGCCCGGAGCCGGCGTGGGCTCCCGGCCCGACCGGCGTCGCCTCTCTCGCCGGTGATGCCCAGCCGACCTGGTCTCTAGGACAGGCAGGGTCTCTAGGACAGGCAGGGGTCAGGCCTGGGGCTTTGTCCCGCTGGCCTCGTCGGCCTTGATCTGTGCCTCCCTGGCGGCCAGGAGAGCATCGAGCTCTGCTCTGGAGAGTGTGATGCGTTCCTCGGCGGTCGGGGGGACCACTTGGGCGGCCGGCACAACGACTTGAGCCGTCTCAGCTTGCGGATAGGCCGGAGCGGCGGTGTTCGCCGTACCCGTGAGCGCGGTTTGGCCGGCCACCGGCCCCACCGGTGGCGCCGCCCCGGTCGCTTCATCGTGGGCCTTCTTGAACTCTTTGAGCGCCTCGCCGCTGTTGCGCGCCAACTTGGGCAGTTGACTGCCTCCGAAGAGCACGATGACGACCAGGACGAGCCAGTACCAGTCACCGAAGATGTTGGCAAGCATCACAGACCTCCCTGGCGCGCAAGCTTATTTAGACCTATCCTACCGATCGCCCCGGCCGAGCTACGCCGCCGGCCCGTACCAGGGTGACCGTACCAGGGTGACCGGACCACGACGACCGGGCCCAGGAGGGACTTCGTGCTGGAGTGCGTGGTCAATATCAGCGAGGGCAGGGACGCCGGCGCTCTGGCGCTCCTGGCGCAAGCCTGCGGTGCCTGCCTTTTGGACCTGCACGCCGACGGCGATCATCACCGCGCCGTGCTCACCATGGCCGGCGACGACGAGGTGGTGGAGGGCGCCGTGCGCGACCTTGCCCGCACAGCCGTTTCCCTCCTCGACCTGAGCGGGCACAGCGGCGTTCATCCCCGCTTCGGAGTGCTGGACGTCGTGCCCTGGGTGGCTTTGGAAGGCTGGCCGGTCCGAGACGCCACCGCCGGTACGTCCGGGGCCGAACGGGCGCAAGAGGCGCGCGACCGCTTCGCTCTATGGGCCTCGGTCGAGCTGGATCTGCCGGTGTTCCTCTACGGGCCCGAGCGCTCCCTGCCTCAGCTCCGCCGGGAGGCGTGGTGGGGTCTTGTCCCCGATGCCGGCCCCCATGCTCCTCACCCGTCGGCGGGTTCAGTCGCGGTGGGGTGCCGGCCCTTGATGGTTGCTTACAACCTCTGGCTGGGCGGGAGGGACCTGGCCCGAGCTCGGTCGATCGCGGCCGTCATACGCTCGCCTGCGGTGCGGGCCTTGGGCTTTGGCTTGGACGGCCACGTCCAGGTTTCCTGCAACCTGGTCCAACCCTTCTCGGTGGGGCCAGAGCAAGTGCGGGACCAGGTCGCCCGCTGGGCGGACATAGAGCGTTGCGAACTGGTCGGCCTGGTCCCCGACGACGTACTGCGTGCCATCCCCGAAAGACGTTGGCCAGAGCTCGACCTCGCTCCGGAGCGGACTATCGAGCACAGGTTGGCGGCGAGGGACAGATAGCGACGAGGCACGACTAACGGCGAGGCACGCCTCAGGCCCTCAGCTATGAGCTGAGGCGAGCCTCACCGGGGGAAGTCCTGCAGGGGGTGTAGGCCGGGCCGTCCTGAGTCAGGAGGCCTGGCTGACCCGGTAGGGTGCTCCGTTGCGGCGGCGCCGGAGACGGCGGCGTTCCCTTTCCGAGAGGCCGCCCCAGATGCCGAACTTTTCGCTGTTGTCCAGGGCGTACTGGAGGCAGTCCTTGCGCACGACGCAGCCGCGGCAGACTTCTTTGGCCTCACGGGTCGACCCTCCCCGCTCGGGGAAGAAGAGGTCGGGATCGACGCCGAGGCAGTTCGCGGACCGTTGCCATGTCGGCACTTCGCTATCCCAGCGGAGCCCGCTCGCATCGGCCGGTAGGCGCAAAAAGCGCACGATGTCGTTCACCGGCGGCTCCCATCGCTTGTGATATCTCGGACGGGCGTATCCTGGGGTTCCCAGGATAGCACCAATGTAACTACTTAGGCCGTAGTTACATCCCTGTCATCTTCCCTCATCCTGACGTTTACCGCAAGAGGAAAGTTCCGGGTGGTTAAGCCCGGCGCTGGTCCTGGGAGCTGCGGTGGCGGCGGGGCTGTCAGGCCACTGTTTCGCCCGTGTTACTTCTACTGGCGGCAGGGCTTGCGCCGGGCCCGTTATCACGCTCGTAACCGAAGTGATACAAGACGGTAACCCGTCGATGTTCAGATTTGCCCGTGGGTGCGACCTGCCTGGCCCCAGGCCTCGTCTGTTTGGCGTGAGCAAGGCTTTTGGCTCCCGCTACGCCGAGCGCGGCCTGGTTGTGGCGGGTGCCCGTCCCCATCGTTGGCCGGCCGCGGGGGCGGCGCAGCCCGAGACGACGGCCCTTTTGGTCGTAGGGGCGCAGCGGGCTGTCGCCAGCCAGTGCGTCGGCGCCTCCTACGTCTGGGAGACCATAAGTACCCTCGTCGTCGCCCTGCGGTCTTGGGGGGCGAAGATCGCCTGGGCCCGCCATGCCCGTTCACCGGCCAACGCCGCCTGCACGGTACTGCCTCCGGCGCACGGCCCGGAACGGGGACCGGCGGCAAGGCTCCCCGGTGATCTGGTGGCCCTGGCCTATGGCGTGGACGGTTTTAGTGCCAGCCCTTTAGCCGAGGGGTTGCGGGGGCTCGGCACGACCCACCTGGTCGTGGCCGGTTTTGGCCTGGAAGGACCGGTTCATTCGACCCTGCGTACGGCCAATGACCGGGGTTGGGAGTGCTTACTTGTGGCCGACGCCTGTGCCCCCTTCGAGCCCGACCTGGCCGCCGGTGCGTTGGGCATGGTCGAGATGGCGGGCGGGTTGTTCGGCGTGACCGCAACGGCGCAGGCCCTGCTCGTGGAGCTGTCCGCCCGCGCCCCTCATCGCGGTGAACATGCCGTATAACAGCGGCGGTTTGAGAGCGGCGGTGCCCCGAGGGAGCGCTGAGCCGGTGCTCAGGCGAGCCGGCGGCCCCGCCGGCGCGACGCCATGCGCGACTCGATGAAGTCGACCAGCACGTAGTCGCCCAGAGTCTCCGGTGTGGTGAAAAAGGCCTTCCCGTGGTTGAGGCGCGTCATTTGCTCGACGAAGTGCCGCAGGTAGCCGGTGGCATCGAGCGCGAACGTATTGATGCGTATGCGGTCCCGAGTGCAACGCGCCACCTCTACCAGGGTGGCATCGACGGTTTCCTGTGTAGCCGGGTAGGCGAACACGGGCTCGCGGGCGCCTACCGGCCAGTGGGCCGTGGGCTCGCCGTCCGTCACCATTATCACCTGCTTTGTGCCCCGCTGGTGCGAGAGGAGCTGGCGCGCCACCGCCAGGCCGTGCTGGATGTTGGTGCCCCAGTCGTAATCCCACGACACCTCGGGAAGGTCGCGGAAACTAACCTCCCGGGCCGAACGCGAGAAACCCACTATCCCGAGGTAGTCGGAAGGGAAACGGCCGGATATGAGCGAGTGCAAAGCCATTGTCATCTTCTTGGCGGCGACGAAGTTCCCCCTCATCGGCATCGATAGCGACAGGTCGAGCATGATCACCGTCGCCGAGCGCGTCAGCGCCTCGGTCCGCTCTATCTCGAAGTCCTCCGGTGACAGCTGGACGGGCGTGCCCGGGCCGCGCCGCGCCAGAGCGTTGCGGACGGTGTGCTGGATGGACAGGTTGAAGGGGTCGCCCCACTCGTAAAGCTTTGTCTCGCCGGCCCGTTCATGGCCGCCGCCTGCCGCGCCCACGGGGTGCTGGCCGCTCCGATAGCGCTGCAGCCTGGTGTAGAGATCGGCCAGGGCCTGGTCCCCGATGCGGCGCAGGCCCCGCGGGGTTAGGCGCATGCGCCCTTCCTTCTGCTCCACCAGACCTGACTCGCGCAGTTGGCGGGAAAGCCGCCCCAGCGCCTCCAGGGACCGCGCGTCTTCCTCCCCCAGCAACTGGCGCGCACGGTCGATGTCCACCTCGGCCAGGGCGCCCGGGCTGGGCGCGCCCGCCAGCAATTGCTCGAGCTGGTCGAGGTCCGACAGCTCACCGGCGGCGGTGTTGGCCGGCCCAAGGCTGAAGGGCAGCCCGAGCAGGTCCTCGTCGGTTGGTTCTCCTTCCAGGTGACCGAGGAGCTTCTCGAGCTCCGTGCGTAGAGCCGCATCGCCCTCCAGGAGCGCCTCGGAGAGCTCGGCCAGCTTGGCTCTCTGCTCCGGGCTGAGGGAGCCGAGCAACGCCCGCGCCGCCGCCATCTGGCGAGCCAATGAGGCCAACAGCTCGTCAAGGTCGGCCGGGTGGCCTGGGACGAGGTCTCCGTAACGCTCCATGAACTGGTCGAAGTCGGCCTGGACGTCCGCGCCCCGTTCACGGCGCTCGACCATCCGGTTGAGCTCGGCCAACATTTGCCGCGCCCGCTCCAGCACCTCGGGCGGAGTGTTGGAGATAGCCGCCTGGAGCTCGGAGAAGGCGTTGCGGGCCAGCTTCGTCCGCCGCCGGCGGACGCGGTCGAGAAGCTCCCGCAGCCCGGCTACGTCCCGGCCGGCACGGTCCCTGAACCCCTGTTGCAATAAGCGACGCAGGGCTTGGTCGGCATCACCATGCTCGAGCAGGTCGTCCATCAGACGACGCAGGACGTCGTCACCGTCGAGGTCGCCGTGCTCCTGGCTACCGTCCCAGCGGGAGTAACTCGCCCGCGCCATGCTCAGTTGCCGGTCCGTCTGGATTGGTAGCGCGCCCCGTGGGCGGTGGAGTGCTTATTGAGGCGCTTGGACAGATGGAGCCCTTCGAGGACCAGTTCGGCTGCCGCAGCCAGTGCGGCTGGGCTTTCGGACCCGGCCAGCTTCAGGGTTGGTGCCCGGAGCCCCGCAAGGCGCCCCAGCGTGACGACGTACGAGGACGAGGACAGGTCGTCGCCCACCTCCACGGCTTTGCCGTCGTCCAGCTCGGCCACCGCCATGGCCAGCTCCGCCGGGTCGACCCGGTCCCTGAACACGGCCAGCACGGCCTGACGCGTCAGCCGGGCGACCACCTCACCTTCGGCATCGTCCTCCAGCGAGTCCAGCTCGACCTTCCCCGCCGTCGAGGACACCAGGGCGGCCAAGTCGCTGACCCGGGGCACCGCCTCGTCCTCGCCGGTGCGCAGGGCGCGGCGCGCCGCCGCCGCCACCAGGGTTTCGTAGTTCGCCACACCGAGGCGGACCGAGACCCCGGACCGCTGGTTGACCTGAGGGCTCTGGCGGGCCAGCTGGGAGAGGGTGGCAACGATCTCGGCCATGTAGGTGGGCACGTCGACGCGCAGCCCTTCCAGGTCGGCAGGGACAGCCTCCTGGACGATGACCTCCATCTCGGTGGCCGTGTCGAGGGGGTAATGGGTGCGGATCTGTGCCCCGAAGCGGTCTTTCAGCGGCGTGATGATGCGCCCTCTGCTGGTGTAGTCCTCCGGGTTGGCCGAGGCGACCAGGAGAATATCGAGAGGTAGGCGGATCTTGTAGCCACGGATCTGGACGTCTCTCTCTTCGAGAACGTTGAGAAGGCCGACCTGGATCCGTTCGGCCAGGTCGGGTAGTTCGTTTATGGCGAAGATGCCCCGGTTCGTGCGCGGCACGAGGCCATAGTGAAGCGTGAGCTCGTCTGACAGGTAGCGCCCTTCGGCCACCTTGACGGGGTCGACCTCGCCTATGAGGTCGGCGATCGATGTGTCCGGAGTCGCCAACTTCTCGCCGAAGCGCTGGTCGCGGCCCACCCACTCGATGGGGCATTCGTCACCCTTTGCGATCGCAAGCTCGCGCCCGTAGCGGGAAATGGGCTGGTAGGGGTCGTCGAGCACCTCTGAACCGGCAATGATGGGCAGCCATTCGTCCAGCAGGTCGGCCAGGCCGCGCATGATCCTCGTCTTGGCCTGGCCTCTCTCGCCAAGGAAAATTATGTCGTGCCCCGCCAGAAGGGCGTTTTCCAGCGCGGGCAGGACGGTGCTCTCATAACCCACCAGGCCGCCGACCACCGGCTGCCCGGCCGCGATGCGCGCCGCAGCATTGGCCCTGACCTCCTGCTTGACCGGGCGTGAACGCCAGCCGGAAGCCCGGAGTTGACCGAGGGTCGAACACAAAGAAAGGGGAGCTGCGGCCATGGTCAAACCGTACCTTCGCCGACAGCGCTACTTTGCCCTTATGAAGAGGCCACCGCGCTGATGGGCCCGGCGTGACGGATCTAGGCGGCCAGGTGGTGGCTCCGGGCAGGAACGTGGTGGGCCCGGACAACGAGGTGATGGACCTGGGCGGCCAATGGGTGGCCATAGAGGCCGACGAGGACCTGCGACGCAGCTTTCCCCGCCCCGATTTCGACGATGGCGCCTGGCAACCGGTCCGGGTCCCCGGCCACTGGCAGGCGGAGCCGGCTTTCGCCACCTCTGACGGTCCTCTGCTATACCGGCGGCGTTTCGAGATGGCCCCGCTGGCCGAGGCTGAGCGGGCGTGGTTGGTCATGGACGGCATCTTTTACCAGTCGGACGTGTGGCTGGACGGCTCCTACCTAGGCGACACCGAGGGCTACTTTTTCTCCCACAGCTTCGACGTGACCTTGGCCGTCAACGCCCGCTCCGAACATCTACTGGCAATCGAGGTCGGTTGCGAACGGCGGGCCCGGGGGGCGACCACGCGCTCCCTGCTCGGGGCGTTCGCCAGCTCGGCCGGCATAGACCCGGCGCGGAACCCGGGGGGGATATGGGCGCCGGTCCGGGCCCAGCGCAGCGGGCCGGTGCGGATATCGTCGCTCAGAGCCATTTGTACCGAGGCCGGCCCGCAGCGGGCCGTGCTCGATTTCTTCGCCATGCTGGATAGTTCCGGGCCCCTCACGGCGATGTTGCGCACGCGGGTGAGCGGCCTGAGCGGGGAAGCGCCATGCGCCGTGATGGACAAGCGCCAGCCACTGGCCGAGGGGCCCAACCGTGTCCGCTGGCAGGTCGAGGTCCTCGAACCCCGCTTGTGGTGGCCCGTAGGCCTGGGTGACCAGGTCCTGCACGACATCGACGTCGAGATCGAAGTTGATGGTGGGCGCAGCGACGGGAAGGTGCTGCGGACCGGGCTGCGCCAGGTACGGATGCACAATTTCGTATGGGCCGTAAACGGTGAGCGGTTGTTCTTGAAAGGCGCCAACCTGCTGCCAACGCGCCCGGATCCCGCCTATGCCAGCCCTGGGGAGGTGGCGGCAGACGTGGCACTCGCCCGGGACGCAGGGCTCAACCTGCTGCGGGCCCATAGCCACGTGGCCCGCCCCGAGGTCTACGAGGCGGCCGACCGCTTGGGCGTGCTCATTTGGCAGGACATGCCCTTGCAGGGCACTTTCAAGGGCGCCCGTAGCCAGGCCGTCCGCCAGGCGGCGGCGGCGGTGGACCTTCTTGCGCACCACCCGTCCATAGTCGTGTGGTGTGGCCACAACGAGCCCTTTTCCACCATTTCTCCCCGGCGGCGCGCCGCGACGGGCGCCGCCCCGCCGGGCCGGACGGGGCTGGCGGCGGGCACAGCTCTCAGGTGGGCGGCCGGGCAGGTCCTGCCCAGTTGGAACAAAACGGTCCTGGACCACAGCGTCCGGCGGACGCTCGAAAAGGCTGACCCTTCCCGGCCCGCAGTAGCCCACTCGGGCAGGTTGCCGCACCCGGCGTGGGGCACGGACAGTCATCTTTACTTCGGCTGGCGTCATGGCGGCCTGCGAGACCTGTCACGGGCGGCCGCCCTCTGGCCCGCAGCCGTTCGTTTTGTCAGTGAGCTGGGGGCGCAGGCGGTACCGGGCACGGCGTCGTTTATGAGACCCGAGCGTTGGCCTGACCTCGACTGGGACCACCTGGTCGAACACCATTGCCTGGAAAAGGAGATTTTCGACCAGCGCGTTCCTCCGGCTCAGTACCCCACATTCGAGATGTGGCGGGAGGCCACGCAGGCCTACCAGGCAGACCTGGTGCGGGCCCAGGTCGAGGCATTGCGCCGTCTGCGTTCCGGACCGGTGGGCGGCTTTGCCGTCTTCTGCCTCAGCGACGCCCAGCCCGCCGTCAGCGCCGCCGTCCTCGACCATGACCGTCGGCCCAAGGCGGCCTACGGTGCTCTGCAAGCCGCCTGCGCGCCCGTGCTGGTCGTCGCACAGTGGCCGGCCGCGAGCTACGCCTCGTCGTCGGACCTGGTCCTTGAGGTCCACGTCGTCAACGACCTGGGCCAGGCCCTGGCCGGGGCCAAGGTCGAGGCCACCTTGAGGTGGCCGGGCGGAGGCCGGCGCTGGCAGTTCGGGGGGGAGGTCGGCGGGCGGGATTGCACTTTCGTTGGGCGCCTGAAGGCGGCACTGCCGTCGCTCGCGCGCCTGCCCGCTCCGCCTGGCGGGGCCGGCGCCGTCGCGTCCTGGCCCCTCGTCCTTGAGCTCGAGCTCCGGTGGGCAGGGGGCACAGAGCTGGTGCGCAATCGCTACGAGAGCTCTATCACGGCTGGGGGCGAGAGCCCTTTGAGGGGCCGGGGCGCCATGGCGAGGGGGGAATGAGGAGGCGGGTACGGCGGCCGCGGGCGAGTTTTGCAAACCTTCCCCTTCTGTAGCTGGTAGATATGTTGGGGTGGCTCGTTTCTTGTCGCCCGAGTGGTTCGCCGAGCTTCGGGCGGGCGAGCTTGAGGCCGGCCCTCTCGAAAGCGTGCCTGGCTCTGCTGCGCCCCCTGACCTGGTCGTGGGAGTGGCCGTGACCTCAGTGCCCCGGGCGGCCGCCGGGGTAGTGCGCTACCAGGTGGCGGTGAGCGGACCGAAGGCCGTTGTCCTTGCCGGACCGGACGCCTGCAGGACGGCGCAGGTGGTACTGAGCGCCGACTACCCCACCATGGCCGGTATCGCTTCGGGCCGGATCTCGGCCCTGGACGCCATGTCTTCGGGACGGGCACACATCACTGGCAACACGGCCGCGCTTTCTGTCCATCAGGCGGCGCTGGGATCTCTGGACCTCGTGCCAGCGTCGGTCCGGGCGAGCACGAGCTTCTGAGTGGGGCGACATGGGACGACCTTGGCCCGCTCAACCGGGTTGGTACGTAAGCCCCGACGACCCCGGAGCCCTGCGCTACTGGGACGGGGGTTCCTGGACGGGGCGCTCGCGGGCCCGCCCGCCGTGGACTTCGAGGGCTGACGAGCTCGAGGTCGACTATAGCGAGGTCGACCGCTCCGTCGAGGGGCCGGTCCATCCCCAACAGATGCGCGAGCACGCCTTCAGCGCGGCTCGGGAGTGGTCCCTTCTGGGCCTTGCCCGGCGGTCCGACCAGGCGCGGCGCTCCACTTCCGGGCCGTGGTCGCGGTCCTCTCGCTCACCCGGATGGCAACCCCCGCCGAATCTGGGGCCGGCCCGCAGGCCCCTTCTCGTCATCGTCTCGATGGTCGTGATCGCTGTCGCCGTAGTTGTCTCGAGCGTGGCGGTCATGGCACCCTACCGAGCCCCCGGCACAGTGATGGACGCCAACGCCCGAGCCCTGGCCGAGTTTGCCGCCCTGGCCGGCCGGGAGTGCCAGGCGACCTTGCCGAAGTACCGGACGGTACTGGCCGACGACATCGATGGTCCCAGCATCTTTGCCGCCGCCGACCAGGTCGACCGGTTGCGCCAACGCCTCAGTGCCGTCCCCACGGGCCGGGGGATCGAAGGGCCCGTCGAAGAATGGCTGCAAACCTGGCAGAACTTTACCGCCGCCCAACGGCGCTATGCGGCCATCGTCGGCCCCGCCGTCCGCTCCGGCGGGCGTCTTGTCCCGCGCTCGCTCCCGGGCGAGGCCCGTCTGGCGGCGGTCCAAGCCCATGGCGACGCCGTCCACCAGGCCGCCCTGGCGGACAGGTTTAGCGCCAACCTCCGACTGGACGTGTGCCGCCTGGAGCAGTCGCCCGTGCTCTGAGCCACCCTCGGTGCTGCCGGCGGCCCGGTGCCTTTGCGGCCTTCGCGGTTGAACCTAGGGAACTGCGAAGAAAGCCTCAGAACCAGTTGAACTTCGAGCGTCCAAAGAGCGATAGTGGTAGTTCTAGGTTAAACACCCCCCCGCTACCGGAAACTGGAGGTGCAGGCGCAAAATGCTCTGCGACGTTGTGGACGACCAGTTCCTAACCAAGTACCGTTCCCTGCTCGACGCAGAGGACGAGGCGTTCGACGAACTCGAGCACGCCTACGAGGACGGCGACCGAGCTCACTTCGACACGGACTTGCACGCATGGCGAGCGGCGGTAGAGCGCAAGCTGTCGTACCTCCATCGGCTCGGGTTAGTGAGCCCTCCGGCGTTGACGCACTGAGGTCGCGCCCGTAGCCCGGCCATCGCTCAGTAGGCCGCCCGGGCCGCAAACCGGCCCGGCGGGCGGTGTGAGGCAGGCCGCTGTCAGGCGAGGAGGCCGAGGCTGGCGACACTGTCGCGTTCCTCGACCAGCTCTGCGGTGCTCCGGTCGACCTGTCGGCGGGAAAAATCGTTTATGTCGAGGTTGGGCACGACCTCGTAGCTCCCCTGGCCTGTCGTCACCGGGAAAGAGCAGTAGATACCCTCCGGGGCACTGTACGAGCCGTCGGAGCTCACGGCCATCGACGTCCAGTCCCCAGGCCTAGTACCGAGGTACCAATCCCTTATGGTGTCGACAGCGGCGTTGGCGGCCGACGCCGCGCTGGACGCGCCCCGGGCCTCGATGATGGCCGCCCCCCGCTGCTGGACCGTGGGCAGCAGGTAGTCCTCGACCCATTTCGGTCCGCCGACCCGGTCGAGAGCGGGCTGGCCGTCGACCTTGGCGTGGAAGATGTCCGGGTACTGGGTAGCCGAATGGTTGCCCCAGATGGAAAGGTTGGTCACCGACGTCACCGGGGCGCCCGCCTTGGCCGCCACCTGGGCGACGGCCCGGTTGTGGTCGAGACGGGTCATGGCGGCAAACTGCCGGGGGGACAAGGCCGCCGGGCCCGTTCCGGCATTGTGGGCGGCTATCAGGCAGTTGGTGTTGGCCGGGTTGCCGACTACGAGCACCCGTACGTCGCGGCTGGCGCTGGCGGCCAGGGCTCGGCCCTGCACGCTGAAGATAGCCCCGTTGGCTTCCAGGAGGTCACGGCGCTCCATGCCCTTGCTCCGGGGCCGGGCCCCGACCAGCAGGACGACCTCGGCATCCCCGAAGGCTTCGTTCGGGTCGGAACTTGCGAGGATGTTCGAAACCAGGGGGAAGGCGCAGTCGTCGAGCTCCATGACGACGCCCTTCAGGGCGCCCATGGCGGCCGGCACCTCCAAGAGGCGCAAGGCGACAGGCTGTTGCGGGCCGAGCATCAAACCGCTGGCGACCCTGAAAAGTAGGCTGTAGGCGATCTGGCCGGCGGCCCCGGTGATCGCGACGTTGATGGGCCGGAGGGGGCCGGGAGCGAGATCGGGCTTGGGATCGGACATGGCGGGCCGGCCCTACAACCGCTCGATGATGGCATCGGCGAACTCGGACGTCTTGACTTCTTTGGCACCCTCCATCTGGCGGGCGAAGTCATAGGTGACGACCCGGTCGGCGATGGTTTGCTGCAGCGCTCTCACAATGTCGTCGGCGGCCGCCTGCCAGCCCAGGTGCTCGAGCATCAGGACGCCAGAGAGCAGGACCGAACCGGGGTTGACCTTGTCCTGGCCGGCGTATTTCGGAGCGGTGCCGTGCGTCGCCTCGAAAATCCCGTGACCGGTCTCGTAGTTGATGTTGGCCCCCGGGGCGATACCGATCCCGCCGACCTGGGCGGCGATGGCATCGGAGAGGTAGTCGCCGTTGAGGTTGGTGGTGGCGATGACGTCGAAGTCCTCGGGCCGGGTGAGGACCTGTTGCAAAGTTATGTCGGCGATGTTGTCCTTCACGAGGATCTTGTCGCCGGGCCGGCCTCCGCATTCCTCCCAGCTGACGGCCACTTCGGCGAACTCGTCGCGGGCCACCTCGTAGCCCCACTTGCGGAACGCACCTTCGGTGTACTTCTGGATGTTGCCCTTGTGCACCAGGGTCACCGACTTGCGGCTGTGGTCCACGGCATACTGCAGTGCGGCCCGGGCCAGGCGCTTACTGGCCGTCACGGATATGGGCTTGATGCCGATGCCCGAGTCGGGCCGGACGTGCCAGCCCAGCTCCTCGTGCAGGAACTCGATGAGCCGCTTGGCCTCCGCTGTGCCCTCCTCGACCTCGAGGCCGGCGTATATGTCCTCGGTGTTCTCCCGGAAGATGACCATGTCGACCAGCTCGGGGTGTTTGACGGGGGAGGGCACGCCCTCGTACCACCGGACCGGTCGTAGGCAGACATAGAGGTCGAGCAGCTGGCGCAGGGCGACGTTGAGCGAGCGAAAGCCTCCGCCCACCGGTGTCGTCAGAGGTCCCTTGATGCCGATGAGGTACTGACGGAACGCACCGAGCGTTTCTTCGGGTAACCAGTTGCCCGTCTCCCGGAACGCCTTCTCCCCGGCCAGCACTTCCGTCCAGGCAATGCTGCGGCCCTGGCCCTGCTTGGCCACGGCGGCGTCTATTACCCGCCGGGCCGCGGGCCAGATGTCCACGCCTGTCCCGTCGCCTTCGATAAAAGGGATTATGGGCTCGTCCGGGACCCGAAGGTCCCCGTCCGGCCCCATCGTGATCTTGTCTGCCATGGCGGGCCAGCCTATGTCCCCCGCCACCGGCCAGACGAAGCCGACTACACCCCGGGGTTAGGTCCCTGTCCGGGTGCCCACCAAGCCGTAGCCTTCCCCTGTGGAACCAGGCGCGATCTGCCCAGTGTGGGCGCGGCCCTGTCCGCGATGACGGCGGTGCCGGGCCCTGGTGCCGTGCCCGAGGGCGTCGTCCTCGGCGATTGCCGGGAGGTCCTGGCCGGCCTGCCCGACGGCTGCATCGACCTGGTCTATATCGACCCCCCGTTCGGCACCGGCCAGGTCCGTCGCCTGGGTTCCATCCGCACCGGCGTGGGCACCAGGGAACGGGTGGGCTTCGGTGGCCGGCGTTACCCGTTCGAGGTCGTCTCCGACTACCGCTACCGCGACGACATGAGCTTGTCGGAGTACCTCGAGTTCCTGCGCCAGTGCCTGTCGGAGGTGCACCGGGTGCTTCGTCCGACCGGGTCGCTCTACTTGCACCTCGACTTTCACGCCGCCCACTACGCCCGGGTGTTGCTCGACGAGCTCTTCGGCCCGGAACGCTTCCTCAACGAGGTCATCTGGGCTTACGACTACGGCGGTAGGGCGAAAGACCGCTGGCCCCGCAAGCACGACAACATCTTGTGGTACTCGAAATCCGCCCGCTGGACATTCAACGTGGCCGACATCGACCGCATCCCCTATATGGCACCAGGGCTGGTGGGGCCGGACAAGGCGTCCCGGGGGAAGCTCCCCACCGACACCTGGTGGCTCACCATCGTGCCGACCAACAGTGCCGAGCGGACCGGCTACCCCACCCAGAAGCCGCTCAAGCTGCTCGAACGCATAGTCCGGGCCTCCAGCAACCCGGGCGAACTGGTAGCCGACTTCTTCTGCGGCAGCGGGACGACGGGAGTGGCGGCCAAGGGGTTGGGGCGGCGCTATTTGCTGGTCGATGACAACCCCGATGCCGTAAGGATCACCAACGAGCGCCTCAGCTCCTCAGCGCCCCGCTAACCGGCGGCGACCGACAGGCCGAGGTTGGCGTGGATGCGCCGCGTCGCCTCGGACCGGTTGAAAGTGTAAAAGTGCAGGCCGGGCGCCCCCTGGTCCAGCAAGGCCGAGCACAGCTCCGTGGCCGCGTCCACCCCCGCCTTGACCATGTCCTGGCGGCCGCCCCGGGCTTGCGCCGCCTCAAGCCGTTCGACGAGGTGGGCGGGCGCGGCGCAACCCATCTCGGCCATGCGAGGGACCGATGACAGGCTGGTCACCGGCAGTATGCCCGGCAGGACGGGCTTGTCGACGCCCCGGGCGGCCAGGTCGTCCACCAGGGAGAAGTAGTCGGCCGGCTCGAAGAAGAACTGCGTCACGGCGAAGTCGGCGGCCTTTAGCTTCTGGGCCAGGAAACGTCGGTCGCTGGCCAGGCTGCGCGACCGTGGGTGCCGGCCCGGGTGGGCGGCGACCCCGATGCAGAAACCACCGATGGCACGGGCCAGCTCCACCAGTTCCTGGGCGTGAGCCAGTTCGCCCGGCCCTACGGAGGCGTCGCTGGGCGGGTCGCCGCCCAGCGCCATCAGGTTTTCCACCCCGGCCTTGCGAAAGCTCACCAAGATGTCGGCCAGCTCGAGGCGGCTGTGGCCGGTGCAGGTCAGATGGGCCATCGGGTTGAGCGCCGTCAGGCGCAGCATGGAGAACACGAGGTCGGTCGTGCGCTGGCGGGACGACGGCCCGGCCCGGTACGTGACCGACACGAAGGAGGGCCGGAGGGGCTGGAGGTCGAGGAGCGTTTCCACCAGGCGGGCCTGCTCGGCGTCGTTCTTGGGCGGGAAAAACTCGAAGGAGTAGGTCTTCCCCGCCGCCAGGAGCTCGGAGACGGTCGCCATCACTAAAGGATAAGGCCGAGGGACGTCTCCGCCGCCGCCACGGTGTTGGAGATGAGCATGGCCACGGTCGTCACCCCCACGCCCCCGAGGCGGGGAGTGACGAACGCTGCTACTTCGGCGCACCGTTCATCGACGTCAGACAGCACCTTGCGCCCCTCCCAGGTCATGCCGCCCCCGATCACGCACGAGCCTGGGGCCACGACGTCCGGGGTGATCATGTTGGGGACGCCGGCGGCGCCCACGACGATGTCGGCCCGGCGGGTGTGCTCGGGCCAGTCCGTCACGCCCGTGTGGACCACCGTGACAGCGGCGTTGGCCCCCGGCTCCTTCAGGGACAGGAGAAGGGCCAGGGGGCGCCCCAGAGTCGGGCCCCGTCCCACGACGACCACCGACCGCCCCTCCACCGGCACCTCGTAGTGAGCCAGCATGGCCTTGATGCCGAGAGGCGTGCACGGACGGGGGTGCCCTGCCTCACCGAGCGCCAGGTAGCCGAGGTTGACGGGGTGGAGCCCATCGACGTCCTTGGCCGGTGAAACGCGGGTCAGGGCCTCGGCGTAGTCGTAGCCGGCGGGCACCGGGTTCTGGACCAGGAAGCCGTCGACGGCCGGGTCGGAGTTAAGCTGGTCGATGGCCGCGATCAGGTCCTCCTGACCAGCGCCGGCGGCGATACGGATGTCAACCGAGGCGATGCCCAAGCGCTGGCAGGTCTCATGCTTGCGGGCCACGTAATGGGCGCTGGCCGGGTCGTCGCCCACCAGGATGGTCCCCAGGCCCACGGTCTTGCCGGCGCGGCCGAGGGCAGCCACCCGGGCGCGCACGTCGTCCAACACGGATTCGGCGACAGGCGCGCCGGACATCACGATGGCGCTCAAATCGGACCTCCTCGAATCTCAGGCTCGACGTGCCACGGCCTCGACGTCTCCAGGACCTCGGTGCTCAATGCCGGAACTGGCGCTCGCCGGTGAAAACCATGGCAATCCCGTGCTCCTCGGCGGCGGCGATGACTTCGGCGTCCCGGACGGAACCACCGGGCTGCACGATACAGCTCACGCCGGCGGCAGCGACCATGTCCAGGCCGTCCCGGAAGGGGAAGAAAGCGTCGCTCGCCCCGGCGCCTCCCACCGCTCTGCCGGCGGCCCGGGCCACAGCCAGTTCTCCGGGGGAGACCCGGTTTTGCTGGCCGCCCCCGATGCCCACCGCCTTGCCGTTAGCCGCCAGCACGATGGCGTTGGACTTGACGGCGGCGCACACCCTCCACGCCAACTGCAGGTCCTGCCAGTTGTCCTCGCTGGGTTGGGCGGACGTCACCACCTGCCACTTCTCGGGGCCTCTTTCCAGGCGGTACGGGGTTTGCACCAGCCATCCCCCGCTCACCTGGCGCACGTGCCACGCGTCCGTGCCGGGCGCCGGCGCGGCGAGGACCCGCATGTTCTTACGTTTGGTGGCGAACAGCCTGAGCGCCTCGTCGCTGTACCCCGGGGCGATGACCACGTCGGCTTTGGCGTTGGCCACCATCGTCGCCGCCAGTTGTTCGTCCACCGGTGCCGAAAGAGCGACGATCCCTCCAAAGGCGGACATAGGGTCGCACTCGAAGGCACCTTCGTAGGCATCGAGCAGGCCGGCCGCCACCGCCGCCCCACACGGGTTGGCGTGCTTGACCACCACGGCCGCTGCCGGGCTGAGGTCGGCGATCTCGTGGACGAGCCTCCAGGCGGCGTCGGCGTCATAAAGGTTGAGATAGGAGAGCTCCATACCTCCGTGCTGGACGACGTCGTCCCACCAGCTTGCTTGTCCCGTGTTGCGGTAACGGGCGCCGGACTGGTGGGGGTTCTCGCCGTAGCGCAGCGGCTGAGCGAGCTCGAGGGACAGGTGCAGGGTCGGTGGCAGCCGACGTTGGTGCCCGTCGGCCCCGACGTTTTCCGCCGGCGGCCCCGCGCTCGCAGCCGCGCCCGCGACATCGTCGAGCCAGCTGACGATGCTGGCGTCATATGCCGCCGTGTGGGCAAAGGCTTTGCGGGCCAGGTATAGCCTGAGGTCATCGTCGAGGGCTTGTCCGCCCTCGTGCACCTTCCCCGTCACCAAGGCGTAGTCGGCGGGGTCCACGACGACCGCGACGCGAGCCCAGTTCTTGGCCGCAGCCCGCAAAAGCGTGACCCCGCCTATGTCGATCATTTCGACCGAAGGCTGGGAGCGGAACGGGTACAGGTTGCACACGACCAGGCCGATCGGGTCGATGCCGTGCCGAGCCAGGTCGTCGCGGTGCCTGGGGTCGTCCAGGTCCGCCAGGATGCCCGCGTGGAGGCGAGGGTGGAGGGTTTTCACCCGGCCGCCCAGCATTTCCGGCCAATCCGTCACCGCTTCGACGGTCTCGTGAGGCAAGCCGGCTGCTTCGAGAGCAGCCGCCGTCTTCCCGCTGGCCACCAGCCCGTACCCGGAGGCCACCAGCGCGGCGGCGAAATCCTCCAGCCCGGTCTTGTCGTAAACCGAAAGCAGTGCCTTCACACCAGTGCCTCCTGTTGTCGTCACCGGCCTCACCTGGCTCTGTCGGAGCTGGGCCAGGAAGCGCTCGATGGTTTGGGGGTAGAGCCGGCGCTCAACGGCCTTGATCCTCTCGTGAAGGGTCTGCTCTGTGTCGCCGGGAAGGACAGGGACCTCCTGCTGGGCCAGGACAGGCCCGTCGTCCACTCGCTCGGTCGCCAGGTGGACGGTCGTACCGGTTACGGTCACGCCCGCGGCCAGCGCGTCCCGCACGGCGTGCCAGCCCTTGAACGCGGGAAGGAGGGCCGGATGGGTGTTGAGGACGCGTCCCGGGAAGGCGGCGAAGATCTCGGGACTGAAGATGGTGCCGAAGCCGGCCATCGCCACCACGTCCACCCCGTAGCCTTCGAGCACTTTGACCAGCTGCCGGGTATAAGCGGTGCGGTCGAAGTCTTTCCCGTACTCCCCGCGGAGCAGCAGTTCGGCGGGCACTCCCGCCTCCGCCGCCACCTGAAGTGCCCGGCAGCGGCGATCAGCCAGGACCACGCAGACGTCGGTACCGGCGCTCAGCATGGCCTCCAGGACCGTCCCGCTACCCGAGGCCAGCACTCCCAGGCGCACCTCGCCGCCACGGCCCGGGCTGCCCATGCCCACGACAGTACTCGTCCCACCCGCGTTGACCGGTAGCTGAAGAGTAGGCTCCCAGCCCGGCAATGAGCACCTCTCATCTGATCAGCTCCTACGGCTACTGGGCCATCTTCGCGTTCATCGCCGCCGAGAGCCTCGGGGTCCCGATCCCGGGCGAGACGGCCCTTATAGCCGCGGGGGCCTATGCCGGCCACACGCACCATCTAAACCCGTGGGCCATATTCGCGGTGGCAGCGGTTTCGGCTGTGGCGGGGAACGTCGCCGGCTACCTTATAGGTATGAAGGGCGGCTTCGCCCTGGCCCGCCGTTATGGGAGCAAGGTCCGCCTGGACGAGCGCAAGCTCAAAGTGGGAAGGTACGTGCTCGACCGCCAGGGTGGAAAGGTGGTCTTCTTCGGGCGTTTTGTTTCGGTTTTGCGCACCTATATTTCCTTCCTCGCCGGCACCGTGCATATGGAGTGGAAGAGGTTCACTGTGGCCAGCGCTGCCGGCGCCGTCATATGGGCTGCCGTTTATACGGCTCTTTCATATAATGCAGCCAACACACTGAAAAAAGCGTCGGGGACGATCGATATCGTCGTCGGCGCCGTGGCCATAGCCGTGGTCGTGGCCCTGGTCGTGGTGGTGCGAAAACAGGTCAACGCCCTGGCCGACAAAGCCGAAGCCGCTTACCCCGGTCCCCTCGAATAACTGGCCGTCCCCACTCCCGGCCGCCACCGCGGCGGGTGCGGTACCGTCTGAGGGTGACCCTTCGCCCGCACCCGACGTTCCCTCACCCGCACCGGTTGATGCCGGTCGAGCCGGCGGTGCGAGAGGTGGCTCTCGGGCTTTACCGCCAGGTGGCCGAGCTCCCGCTCATATCGCCACACGGTCACGTCGATGCCGCCGTCCTGGCCGACGACAGGGCTTATGCCGACCCGGTGGAGCTACTGGTTAGACCGGACCACTACGTCCTTCGGCTGCTTCATGCCCATGGGGCCTCCTATGCCGACCTCGGTTTTCGTGCCCCGGGCGAGACGGGCCCGGTGGCCGAGCCGCGGGAAGTCTGGCGCCGGTTGTGCCGTTACTGGCCGGTCTTTCGCGGGACGGTCATGCGGCTTTGGCTTGAGGATGAGCTGGCCAGCCTTTTCGCCATCACCGAGCCGCTCACCGAGGGTACGGCCGACGAGACATACGACCACATCACCGCCGAGCTCGGCTCGGACCAGTTCCGCCCCCGGGCGCTATACGGGCGCTTCGGCCTCGAAGTCCTGGCCACGACCGACTCGCCCCTGGCCGACCTGTCCGCCCACAAGGTCCTTCGCGACGACCCGACCTGGGAAGGCAGGGTCATCCCCACCTTCCGGCCCGACATGGTAATAGACCCCTCCCGCACCGCCCGGTGGGCCGAGCAACTGGAGGCGTTGGCGGACGTCTCAGGTACCGACACCACGACGTACCGCGGGTACATATCTGCTCTCGAGTCGCGCCGAGCCGCCTTCAAGGATCTGGGGGCCACCGCCACTGATCACGGCCACCTTTGGCCCGAAGCCTTGGAGCTGAGCGAGCGGGAGGCGTCCCGGCTCTACGACCGTCTACGGACCGGGCCCCACGACGCCTCTGATGTCGCCAATTTCAGTGCCCACATGATCATGGAGATGGCCCGCATGTCAGCCGAGGACGGCCTCGTGATGCAGCTGCACCCCGGGGTGTGGCGCAGCCATGACACGGCTGCCCTGACCCGTTATGGTGCCGACATCGGAGGCGATTTCCCCGTAGCCACGGGCTATACCGCCTCCCTGCAGCGTTTGCTGGACCGTTTCGGTTCTCATCCCGGCTTCCGGATGGTGGCCTTCACCGTGGACGAGACGGTGTTCTCCCGGGAACTGGCCCCGATGGCGAGCTATTACCCGGGCCTGTGGCTGGGGGCGCCGTGGTGGTTCCTCGACTCGCCTGACGCCATGACCCGGTTCTGGGGCGCGATCACCGAGAGCGCGGGTTTCGCCAAGTCGGCCGGGTTCGTGGACGACACTCGTGCCTATTGTTCGGTACCGGCGCGCCATGACCTGGCCCGCCGGGCGCATTGTGCCTTCCTCGCCCGTCTGGTGGCCGAGCACCGGCTCGAGGGCGCAGATGCCGCCGAGCTGGCCACCGATTTTGCCTACCGGCTGCCCAAGTCGGCCTTCCGGCTGGGCTAGGCACTCGCATCGTCCTCCCCAACGGTCCGTCCGGCGGAGAAGCTCCCGGGCTACTCTGGCGCGTGGCAGACGGCCTCGACGTTGTTGCCGTCCGGGTCTCGCACGAAGGCGCCGTAGTAATTGGGGTGGTACTCGGGCCATAGTCTCGGCTCGTTCAAGACCTCGGCGCCGGCTGCCACCGCCGCTTCGAAGAAGGCATTGACGGCGGCCCGGCTGGGCGCGACGAAGGCTATGTGGGACTCCCGGAACCCTTCTCCGCTCGTCTGGGGCCCAATCCAGAACTCTGGCTTGGCCCCCACGCCGAAACCGATGACTTCACCGAAGTCCATCACTCGCCCGGCGCCGAGGGGGACGCAAACCGCTTCGTAGAAGGCGGCGCTCTTGCCGACGTCGGCGCACTGGACCGACAGATGATCAAGCATGCCGACATCCTGGCAGCCGCGACGGGGGCCTGCAAGGACAGCTCTCCGCCCGCACGGACCGTTCGGGCGCTGCGGGCCGTGGGCGACAACGGGGGCCTCAGGCCGGGCGCGTCTCGGCTTGGGTGCCTGGTAACGTGGAGGGGATCCGACGGCCCGGTACGCAGGCCGGCCGGCTCGCCATGGTTGTAGCTGTTACGTCTGTGGCACTCCCCAAATGCGCCAGCGAAAGGACAGGGCGAGGTATGCCCAGAGGTAATTTGCACGATGACAAGTCGCGCTCTAGGCGGTCGTCCCCCGAGCGCGCCCAGGGCGAGGGTGGGCCCCGACAACCCCGCCGCAACATCGACGAGGAAGTCGTATCGATGCGCGAACGAGGCAAGAGTTACGCCGCTGTGGCAAGCGCTCTCGGGCTCAAGCGGACCACGGATGCCCACGCCGCCTTCGTCCGGGTACTGCGCAGCCGCCCCGAAGCAGAACGGGCGGCTCTGGCCAGCAGAGAGTCACAGCGTCTCGACCAGCTCGAGCAACGCATCCGTACCCGCGACGCGGCGGGTGACGCGGCCAAGTTGGAGCGCCGATTGGTAGCCCTGGGGGCCTTGCGAGAGAGGCTGGCCTAACCGTTGCGGCTGGTAAGCGCGGGGATCCGGTTTTAGGGCGTAACTGTCCATGACCCTGCGTGTTCGGGGCGGAGCTGGCGTGTAGCGGCGACCCCTCGGGTGCCCCGGCAGTGGGTTTTTCTGGCGATCCCAACCAGCAGCCGTCGCCTTGGTTACGCACTGGCCGGTCGCCGGCCAATCTTTCTCGGCCGCGTCGGAGTTGGACGGTGCCGAACGATGATGGGTACGTGAGCCGTGTCCTTACCTACTTGGACGAGCTAACTTTGAGAGCTGCGACGACTGCCCGCGCCCGTAATGGCGTCCACCACGGCGACATCTCCTATGTGACCCTCGGCTTGCCTGACCTGGCTTGCGGCCAGGCTTTCTACGGAGCCGTACTGGGCTGGCGCTTCAGCCCGGGCAACAGCGAGCACGGCGTACAGGTCGACGATGTTGTCCCGATGATGGGCCTGTGGGCCGGCGCGGGCCCGACCGGCGCCCAAGTGCGCGGAGCCGTGCTCGGCTACCGCGTCGCTGACATAGCTGCGGCGGTGGCTGCCGTCCGAGCGCACGGGGGCACCATGACCGATCCCCACCCCGAGCCGTACGGCCTGGCCGCCGAGGGCCACGACGACCAGGGAACGCCGTTTTGCCTCCACGAGTTGCCGGCCGTCGCGGGAGGTCCGACCTCTATGAGCGAAGACTTTCACAACGGAGAAGTCCAAGGCGACGTGTCCTATCTGACCATGGTGGTCTCCGATCTTGAGGCCGCACAGGCCTTCTATGCCGGCGTCCTCGGGTGGACGGTCAATGTGGGCCGGCTGGGGGGGGCGCAGGTCAGCGGCGTGGCGCCACAGCTCGGTATGACTACCAAGCCGGAGGCCGGACCGGCGACGCCTCGTGTGACCCTCTGCTACCGGGTCGACGACATCAGGGCGGCCGTCCAACGCGTACGGGACGCCGGCGGGGCCGCTCGGGAAGTTGCCAAACGGCCTTATGGCCTGGAGTCGTTGTGCGCGGACGACCAGGGCACCCCGTTTTACTTGCACCAACCCTGAGGCTGGTTGGTCGAGGAAGCGTTGGCTTGGGCGACGGCTTCGGCGTGGGCCCGAAGGGTGTCGCGGAGCTCGGGTGGACCGAGGACCTCGCATGGCGGGTAGAGGCCGGCCAGGTAGCCGACCATGCGGTACATGCCCGTGGAGCCAAGCTCCACGATCGTGGAGTTGGCGTCCTCGCCCTCTTCGATGACGGCGAGCGTCCGGGGCACCACCCGTACGGCCTGCTCGACCGGCAGGGGGATCCGGATCCGGGCCCGGTACGGGTAGCTACGCGCCGTCACGCCCTCGGTAACCATAGCGACCGGGTCCGGAGGGCCCTTGTGCTCGAAGTAGGTGCCGACGGGCTCGGGCGACTTGACGCGGTCGAGCCGGAACGTGCGCCAGTCCGCCCGGTCGATGTCCCGGGCCACCAAGTACCAGCGAGGTCCGCTTCGGACCAGGCGAAGGGGTTCGACCAAGCGTTTGGAGGACCTGCCGCCCCGGTCGGTGTAGGCGAAACGGGCCCGCTCATGCGTCGAGCAGGCGTTGGCAAGGACCAGCAGGTGGGTGGCGTCGACCCTTTCCGCTCTCGCGTCCGACCACAGCATCGACGCAGTGCTCTCGTGCAGGCTGCGTACTCTCCGGGCTAGGTGGGCCGGGAGGAGGTGGTCGAGCTTGGCCAACGTGGAGATGGCGGACTCCTCGAGGCCGGCGACGGTGCCGTCGACTGCACAGCGCAAACCGATAGCGACGGCGACGGCTTCCTCATCGTTGAGCAGGAGCGGTGGGAGGCGGCCGCCCCGGCCCAGGCGGTACCCGCCGTGGCGACCGGGCTCGGCCTCGACCGGGTAACCCAGCTCTCGCAGGCGATCGACATCACGTCGGACGGTCCGTTGGGTGATTTCCAGCCGTTCGGCTAGTTCGGCGCCGCCCCACGAAGCGCGGGCCTGCAGGAGGCCGAGGAGGCGGAGCATGCGTCCCGGGGTGTCGCCCATACCGTCCAGATTCTTTCATTATTAGGACTGGTTCTGTCCGCATAGGCCTTTACCGTCATTCCTATGACAGCAGATCAGCAACACAGCAAGCGGTGGGCCGCTCTGGCCGTCATCGCCCTCGTCCAGTTCATCATCGTGCTCGATATCACCGTCGTGAACGTTGCTCTTCCCCGCATAGAGACCAGCCTGGACTTCAGCCGGGCCGGCCTGGCCTGGGTGGTGGACGGGTACGTCCTCACGGCCGGTGGGCTTCTCCTCCTGGGCGGCCGGTTGGCCGATCTCCTGGGTCGCAGGCGGATGTTCCTCATCGGGGTGACCGTGTTCGCCATCGCCTCAGCCCTCAGCGGTGCCGCCGTCGACTCGGCCATGCTGGTGGCCAGCCGCTTCCTACAAGGTATGGGTGAGGCCATCGCCACCCCGGCCGCCTTCGGCCTGGTGGCGCTGCTGTTCACCGATCCCAAGGAGCGGGCCACCGCCATCGGGATCAACGGCGGGGTTGCCGGCCTCGGTGGGGCCCTCGGACCGGTGATCTCCGGACTGCTGATCTCGGTCGCCTCGTGGCGGTGGATCTTCTACGTAAACATCCCAGTAGCCGTGATCGCCATCCTGGCCGTGTCCCGGCTGGTGGCCGAAAGCCGCGCCTCCAGTCGTCTGGCGTTCGGCCGGGGCGCGGCCGAACGCGGCGAGAGCGCCGACCTGGCCGGGGCCGTATTGGGCACGGCCGGCTTGGTTGCCATCGTCTACGGGTTCATTGCTGCCGCCAACCATTCGTGGGGCGCGGACCAGGTTTGGGGTGCCTTGACCGTAGGGGCAGTGGCGGCCGTGGCGTTCGTGGTCCGGGAGCGGACGGCCTTGGCACCGCTGGTGCCTGCCGGTTTTCTCCGCAACCGGGCCCGAGTGACCTCAAACGTCTCTGCGGTCCTGTTCGCCAGCGTGTTCTTCACCGTGTTCTTCCTGCTAACCCTGTACTTCCAGCAGGTCGAGCACTACTCGGCCATCCGGACCGGCCTGGCCTACCTACCCTTCGGCATTGTGATCAGCGTCGGGATCGGGCTGGCCAGCCAGCTCGCCCCCAAGATCGGGGTGAAGCCGCTGTTCTGCGCCGGCGCTCTGTTGTTCGGGGGCGGGGTGTTGCTCCTGTCCCGGATCACGGTGCACGGCTCGTATTGGACGCACTCCTTCCCCGCCATGGTGGTTATGGCACTCGGGTCGGGTATCAACTTCGCCGCCTTCGGCATAGCTTCTGTCCACCGAGTGTCGGGCGAGGACGCCAGCTTGGCGTCGGGCATCCAAAACACGGCCCAGCAGGTGGGTGGGGCGGTCGGCTTGGCAGTGCTGGCAACCCTGGCTCTCCGCCATGCCAACACGGCCGTGGCCCACGGGGTTGCAGTCTCCGCTGCGTCCACCAACGGCGCAGTCCTGGTCTTCCGGGTCGGGGCGGGCGTGGCCCTCGCCGGGGCCCTGCTCGTGGCACTGGTGCGTTTCGGGCGGCCCGAGCTGCACGCCGAAGTGGCGGCGGCCGGGAGCGAACTCGAGCCGGCAGCGGTTTAGAGCCCTTTCACAGTGTCGCGATGAGGATAATTCTGACTGAGCGAGTACTCGACGAAGCGCCCCTCATTCCCATGGTACGGGAGCGTCCCACCGGCCGAGATAGGTCGTCGCCGAGGTCGGCTTGCGAGAGTTCGGCCCGAAATTGCCCTGCGGATAGCCGAGCGGCACACAGAAATGGAAGCTGACATCGTCGGGGATACCGAACATGGCGTGGAAGCGGGCCATTACGGATGGGTGAAGCGTCGTCGGCACCGAACCGATCCCGATGGCCCGCGCCGCGAGCATCAGGTTTTGAACGGCGGGAATGACACAATTGGCTGGCCCGTTGTCCAGTGCCAACGCGAACACGATGCAGGGTGCCTCCGTCATGGTGTCGGCCAGTCCGGCTGAGGCATGAAAGTGGGGGGGGAGATCTTCACGTTGTTGGAACCCCTCGTCGCGACGCTTTGCCCACCACGCCTCGTGGTAGAGCGTGCCGAACTCCCGGATGGTGGCGCGATCGTTTACGACTAGGAACCGCGCGATTTGTTGGTTGCTCCCGTTTGGCGCTCTCACTGCGGCTTCGAGCATGAGACGGATGTCCGTGAGAGGGACCGGGTCGGGGCGGAACCGCCGGATTGAACGCTGCGTGAATATGGCCTCACCGAGAGACATCGACAGCCGGCTGTAGTCCATTGGGCGTGCCTCCTTCGACGAGGGCGTCAACGATGATGACGCCCCAAATGCGTAGACGTCGCCGAGCCCGAGAAGGGAATCGAACCCTTGACCTACGCATTACGAGTGCGTCGCTCTGCCGTCTGAGCTACCCGGGCGTGTGTACTGTGAGCTGCTAGTTTGGTCTGCTCCTCCTACTGCAACATGGCCTTGGGTAACTCTTTGGGTAACTGGTCAGCCGAAGTCGAGACCGGCCAGGTGGCCAAAAGCCACGCAGGCAGCGTAGCTGACCTGGTGGACCGCTGGCTCGACGACATCACGCCGACGCGCACCGCCTACACCATGAGGGAACATCGCCGTTCGGTCGAGCGGGACATCAAACCGGCCATCGGTGCGTTCCCCCTCGACCGGCTGAGCGCGCGAGACCTGGACCAGCTCTACCGGGAGCTGCTCGGGCGAGGGCTGTCGCCGGCCAGCGTGCGCCGTCACCACTCCATTCTCCATGCTGCCCTCGACCACGCCGTCGAGTGGGGCATAGCGGCAAGCAACCCCGCCGACCGGGCGACGCCGCCGGGCACCACCCGGTCGACTGTGACCGCCCCGAGCGTCAAAGAGGTCCAACGCCTCATCAGCTCCGCCGAGACGCTCGATGCCGTGCTGGCGGCTGCCATTGCGCTCGGCGCCGTCACGGGCGCCCGCCGGGGCGAGCTTTGCGCCCTCCGGTGGTCTGATGTCGACTGGGTGAAGTGCCCACGGCGCTGCGCCTCACCGAATCGCTCACCTACCCGAACGGCACGCTCCACCTCGCCTACGAGACCGGAGGCGTGCCCAGGTACGGCAGCCTCGCCATCGAGGAGTAGGGCCCACAACTGCTCACCGGAGGTGACGAGCGAGCGAGGCCACCGCGGTGGCGTTGCCCCAGATGAGATCTGATCTCAGGGCCCCGGAACGCCCCGCCAGAACTGCGGGCCCGCGCCTCGGCGCCAGCGATGACGCCGGGCGCTATGGGCGCGTGATCTGGGATACGCGCTGCATCACTGACGGCGTTGCTAGTCGAGCAAGGCGGTGAGCTTCTTCGGCGCGAGCCTCCGGTAGCTCTCGGTCACGAGTTCACGGATCTCTTCCCAGTCGGTGCCATCTGTGAGCCGGGCCCCGATGCGATCACGGCCGGCTCGCGAGGCGAAGAACGGGTGGCCAATGGAGAGCAGAGCGTCGCGTTCGTCTGGGTCGGCACGCAACACGAGCAGCGAAACGGGCTTGCCGGTACGGCCCTCCCGTGCCACGAGCAGGCAGAACGACCTCCGGCGGATGTCGAACGAGTGAGCCGTCGATCTCGCTCTGGTTAGTGAGGCGTCTACCCGCACCTTCACCTCTGGCAGCGCCAGACATAGCGTGTTGACCCGCCCGAAGATGTCCTCCGGGACCTCGATGGGCGAGTTCGCGCGACCGTCGTTGGCGGTGCTGCTCATGGCGAACATTCTGTATTGCGCTCGAGGGTGTGTCGAAGGGTTGCTCCGTACCCGATCGCTCGCACGCTAATCGAGCTGGCCAAAGGTAGAAAGGCGAGCACATAGCGCCGGGCGGCGGCGAAGACGGCCTGCATGCAGTTCGGTGCGGTCAGGACCCGCCACCGGGTCTCGGCGTCGGCTTCGCGATCCGTCTCGCTACGGGCGGCTTCAATGGCTGTTTTCGGGTCTCGCATCATGCGCAGATGGGGCGATCTGCAATGCCGAAGCCTAAGAGGCCCCACCGAGGGTAGCCGAACTTCCCGAAGGCGGAACTTGCGGAGGGACGTCCCGCCTGACTTAGTCTACCGACATGCCCACGGTGGGGATTGAGGACAACAGATGCCATCAGAGCTGGAACAGCAGTTCGAGGCCCTGAAGACGGCGCCGGGCGACGAGGCGGACTGGTCAGCTTGGGTCAAAGAAATTACGGGGTGGCGCCAAAAGGCCCGGGAGAAGTACCTGAGCGACGACACGCGCTACGACGTGGCGGCATCTCAGTGGGCTCGCAAAGCCTTTGTCTGCGGGCTGGTCATGTTGTGGGACGAGAGTTTCTACGACCCCGGTTCTGACAGCTTCCTCGTCGAAGAGTACCTCGACAATGCTGAGCGAGATTTTGGCGGCTTCGACGTACTTATCCTTTGGCACGCCTACCCACGGATCGGCTTTGACGAACGCAACCAGTACGACTTCTACAGAGACATACCGGGAGGCCTAACCGCGCTCGCCGACATAATCGCGCGCTTACACCGGCGCGGGGTGCGAGCGATCATTGACTACAACCCCTGGGATCTCGAGACGCGGCGAGAACCTGTGGCCGACGCCCAGGCACTGGCCGAGCTGGTCTCGACCGTAGGGCCTGATGGCATATTCCTTGATACCCTGGCTAACGCACCTGGTGACCTCCGTGGCGAGATCGACAAGGCTTCGCCTGCCAATGTCTTCCAGTCCGAAGGGGTCGTGCCATTAGCGGGCGTGAGGGACCATCTGATGTCCTGGGTGCAATCCACCGAGCCCCTCAAAGAGCGGTTCCTCATGCGGGACCACTGGTTTGAGCAGCGGCACATGCAACACCTGGTACGGCGATGGCACGACAAGCACCGTGACGAGCTGCTGACCGCCTGGCTCAACGGTGCGGGCGTCGTCGTTTGGGAGAACGTTTTCGGCTCCTGGTACCCGTGGAACGACGGGGACAAGCTCTTGCTCAAGTCCATGCTCAGGGTCCAAAGGACCTTTTCTGACTTGCTAAGCCTCGGGGATTGGACGCCCTTTGTCCCCATGCCTGGCCAGGGCTTGCGCGCGAGCCGATGGGAAAGCGGCGGGACAGTACTGTGGGCGCTTGCTAACTGTTCCGAACGTGACGTCACCGGAACAGATGTTTCCTTTGCTCTCACGCCCGGGGCAGTGGCTGTCGACGTCCTCGCCGGCCGGAGGATCGACCCACGCGCGCCCATCGTGACGGTCCCCGCTCGCGGTATCGCCAGCCTCGTCACCATTAGCGAAAAAACCGAGAGCGAGATCTGGTCGGCGATCGAGTATGCCCGCCCTGAGCGCCCCCGTGCCGGCACCGCCTTTCCCGAGACGACCACTTCGGTCGAGCCGCCGTTGCGACGCCCGATCGAGAAATCGGCTTCCCGTACCCTCTCGCCCAGCATGCGTGTTGTCGCTCCCGGGCCCCGTTCGTTTGGGTCAGTGTTCCAGTTGCGCGAGTGCGGGACCTACGTGCGCGCTGATCACCTGAACCAGGATTTTCCAGACCAAGAACAGCAGCGGTCCAGCCCGCGCGCATTGGACGTCGACGGTCTGGCAATCGACGAGTTGCCGGTCAGCAACAAAGAGTTCCGGCGTTTCCTGCGATCGACCGGCTACGTACCAAAGATGTCCCATCGCTTCCTGGACCACTGGGTCAGCGGTGGCCCACCGCCGGAGCAAGCCGATTGGCCCGTGACGTTCGTTGACCTGGGCGACGCTAGGGCGTACGCAGCTTGGGCCGGTAAAAGGCTCCCCACCGAAGATGAGTGGCAGGTGGGAGTGTCCGAGGGTTACGCCCTCTATGGCCGGCGGCGGGTCTGGGAGTGGACGGAGAGCGAACATTCCGATGGCCACAGTCGCTTCGTCATCCTCAAGGGCGGGCCCGACCTGGTGCTCGGTGGTTCAGGTTGGTACGCGGAGGGCGGGCCGCTGGGGCCCGAGCGCAGCGCGAAGTTCATGCTCTTCGCACCGGGCGTCGACCGCTGCTCCACGGTTGGTTTCCGCTGCGTGGTCGACCTGACAGTCGACCAAGGCCACGACGACCAACCACAGGGCTAGTATTTGACAGCTGTATGAACGAAGACGAGATGTTCAGCCTCATCGCTGCTGGACGGCGAAGGGCGGCCGACCTGTTCGACCAGTTGAACGAAGAGCAACTTGCCGTACAGTCCCTCTGCACTGCGTGGACCGTACACGACATGGCCGGGCACCTGGTGAGCCCATTTTGCGTGAGCGTGCCGCGGTTCGCCTTGGGTTCCATGCTCTCGGGTGGTTTCGACAAGTACTCGGTGAAGGCCGCCTGCCAGTTGGGACAGAGGCCCGTTGGCGAGCTCACGGCCATTCTGCGCAAGAACGCCGAAAGTCATTTCACACCGCCCGGGAACGGGCCGATGGCCCCGCTGACGGACATCTCGGTCCACACACGCGACATCGCGCGGCCGCTCGGCCTCGACGTTTCGGCGCCGCTCTCCACCTGGAAGGTCGTGCTCACCTTTCTCACGTCGCCGATGGCGTCGCGCGGCTTCGTGCCAAAAGGTCGCACTAACGGGCTCCGCGTCCTGGCCACCGACCAGGAGTGGTCGTACGGCGACGGCGCCGAGGTACAAGGCCCAAGCGAGGCCCTTGCTCTTGCCCTGCTCGGTCGTGGTGCTGCCTTCAGCGACCTGAGCGGCGAGGGGGTAACGCTCCTTCGTGGCCGCTTGAACTGAGGGCAGAGCATGGTCAATTGGATCTTGGGCACAGAAGGATAGGACACGACATGTCTTTTTCAGATAGGACGTCGAGCTGGCCACCGGCCCGCACGTACCGGGGCGGGTTTACGCCTCGGGCGCGGCGGCGACGGAGGCTCAGCTGTTCAACAGCCAGTACTACGAGCAAAAGATCGTGCCGCCCGGGAACTTTGCCAACGTCGCCCCCCGCCTGCGCGACGGGAGCATGGGGGCCGAGCAGGCTGACGACCCCGAGTTCCAGATCGGCGACGGCTGTTTGATCGACCAAGCCGTGGGGGACACTTACGCCCGGTTGGTGGGCTTGGGCCCGGTGTTCGACGTAGGCCACGTCAAGCAGGCGCTGGACAGCGTCCACCGCCTCAACTACGTGGAGGACCTAGGGGAGTGGACGAACTACATGCGCACCTACGCCGTGCACGGCGAGCGGGGCCACATCGTGCTGTCATACCCAAAGGGCCTCCCCCAGCACCCGATGCCCTACTGGTGCGAGGTCTGGAGCTTCTCCGGGGTCAGGCGCAACCCCTACGACGAGGCGGAGTGCGGGCACCATTACGCCCGGGCCATGGCGAGCTGGGGCCTGATCGTCGGGCTCACCGGGTTTGACTACGACGGCCGCCATGGCGTGATCAAGTTCGCCGACGCCAAAGGTCCGTCGTGTTGGTTCTGGTCCACGGGCCAGGCCTGGGGCACACTGCGCCAGTCGGGTGGCTCGCCGGGTACCTGGAGCGCCCAGCTGGAGGTCGCTTACGGTTCGGTGCGGGTGGAGCGGGCGATCATCGGGGGGTCGGTCCTACGACCCCCGACGCCAGGCCTGCTCGTCGCCGGGGCAACCTATGATCTGACCGGGGAGGCTTGACCGCATGCCGCGAATATCTGATGGCCCTGCTCGGCTGGACGTAGCCCGCTTACCGGTATCGGAGAGCCGGGCCATCACGGCCGAGAACCCAACCGGAGCCCGGGGCGCAGGGGCACGGGCCACCGAGGGCACGGGCGCCAAAGCGGCGCGTGACCTCGGTTTGGGTTGGAAGGTGTCCCCGAGCCGGGTGATCGGCGCCGGAGAGCGAGCCGACCTAGCGGAAATAGAAGGCGCCGGCGTAATCCGGCACCTGTGGCTGACAATGCGCCCGGAGGCCTGGCGTACCCTGGTCTTGCGGATCACCTGGGAGGACCACGAGGGCGACCCGGCCGTGGCCCTGCCCGTGGGGGACTTGTTCTGCCAGGGGTGGGCCGAGTACGCGCCGCTTATGTCCGAGCCCATAGTCGTTGCCCCTTACGGCGGCCTCAACTCCTATTTCCCCATGCCCTTCCGCAGGTCCGCCCGCCTCAGCCTTGAAAACATGAGCGCCGTCGACCAGGTCGTCTATTACCAGGTCGATTACGCGCTGTGTGAAGTACCACCGGACATGGGCTATTTCCACGCCCATTGGGAGCGGTCAAACCCCGTGGCTGCCGGGCAGGTCCATACGATCTTGGAAGGCGCTGCGGGCCGCGGTAGCTACGTCGGCACCTATATGGCCATAGGTATAAATGGGCCGGGCTGGTGGGGCGAGGGGGAGGTCAAGTTCTTCCTGGACGGTGAGGCCGACCCCACCATCTGCGGCACGGGCACGGAAGACTACTTCGGCGGTGCCTGGGACTTCGACGTTCCCGGGCAGGGGTACTCGACCTACAGCTCCAATTACCTCGGCGTTCACCAGCTGATAAAACCGGATGGTCTCTACCGGGCGCAGACCCGGTTTGGCATGTACCGCTGGCACCTTCCCGACCCGATCAGCTTCGAGACTGAGCTGCGGGTAACCATCCAGGATCTCGGATGGCGGTCGGACGGGCGCTACCTCGCCCGTTCCGATGACATCGCCACCGTGGCCTATTGGTACGCGGAAGCCCCCGCCGGCGTCCCGGCGCGCCTGGCCTTGGACGATTTCGAGGTCTCCAGTCGGCCGGACCGCAGGGCCCCCGGCTAAGGTTCGGCCCCGAGGATCTTGGGGCCAACGGTTGATATTGGGCGGCAAGCCTCACTTAGAGGCATGGACCAGATCGCGCCTTTGCCCGTAGCCGCCGCACCATCGCATTGGGACCTGAGCGGACGGCGAGCACGGTGCGCCGCCGCCGTGCTCGTCGTGGGCCTGGTGGGTGCGACCGGCTTGGCGGGCGCCTTCGCCACCCATGGCACCACGGCCACATTGTCTGGCTCCCAATTGTCTGGCTCCCAATTGTCTGGCTCCCAATTGTCTGGCTCCCACAGTGCGGCCCTCTACGCTGTCGGTGCGCCGGCGGCAGCGGCTTTGCCCAGGAGCCTTAGAGCCTCTGTGGTGGGTGGCACTGCTGGCCTCAGTGACGGTGCCGGGCTCGTCGTCAACGGCGGGGCACAGGCGTCCGCTCCGCCGTCCGCGTCGGGTGCAGGCGAGGGCGCGCTCATCGAGGAGACCGGTGCCATCACTGAGGTCGTGGCCGGAGCGGACATCCAATCCGATACGACCGCGCTCATGAACCTGGTCGCGGCTTACGGCGGCTTCGTGGCCAGTACCCAGGCCCAAACGGCTTCGCCGGGCTCGCCGGCCCAGTCAACGGTGACTTTGCAGGTGCCCGAAGCCAGCTTCGACCAGGTCCTCAATGCTGTCAAGGGCTACGGCAGGGTGGCGTCGCTCACCACTCAAGCGACCGACGTCACTGGTCAGTACGTCGACCTCCAGGCCCAGATCACGGCCCTGCAGGACAGTCGTCAGCAGTACCTCACCATCATGACCAAGGCGACGACGATCGGGGGCATCTTGTCTGTGCAGTCCCAGTTGGACACCCTCCAGAGCCAGCTCGATCAGCTCCAGGGCCAGCTACGGGTCCTCAACAGCGAGACGACGTACGCCACCTTGGCCGTCACGGTCACCCAGAAGGTCGTCGCTCCTCCGCCCCCCAGGCCGCAGTCCGGGCTGGACAAGGCGTGGCATGGAGCTGTGAACGGCTTCATCGCCGGTGGCGAGGGCGTGGTGCGCTTGGCCGGCCCCATACTGTTCGCCTTGTTGCTCGGGGCTGCGCTGTTCGCCATCGGACGGGCGGCCTGGCGGCTCGGGCACCGCCGGCCTTCGAGCGCGGCCTGACGCGGGCGCCCGTGGCCGGGTGCCTCAGGGGCTGGTGTATACGACGTCGTCTGGCCCAAGCCCCGCCCGGTTTGGGGGGGGGTTGGCCTTGCGAATGCGTGGCAATGAGCCGGTCGCCTAGCGCGCACAACCATTGGCCCAGTTCGGGCGGGTGGAGAACCGCAAAGGGGAAGCCCAGCCCGATCAGGTAGCCGGCCGCCCAGTGCATTTCGTCGGCCCCGACCCGCAGGAGGACGTGGTCACCGGCGTCTTCCACGGTGGCGACGCTCGGTGAAACGGCCCGGCGGACAGTGGCGGCGGGAGCGTCGACCCGTACCACTATCTGATAGCGGTACGGAGCGGCGCTGATGGCCTCGCTCACCAGGCGTGCAGCATCGTCGAGTTTTCTCGGGGCGAACGTGTGGCCGGTAAGGCGGACCTTTGCTATCCGGTCGACCCTGAACGTGCGCCAATCCTTCCTGTCCAGGTCGAAGGCCACCAGGTACCAGCGCCGCTCCGCGGCTACGAGACGGTACGGCGCCACGCGGCGGGAGGTCTTGTGACCCTCCCTGGAGCTGTAATCGAAGTGGGCCAGCTCAGTGGGCTCGCAGCCTTCGGCCAGACGGGCCAGGTTTTCGGCCGGCACCGCCACCGGTGTCGCCAGCAGAGGGATGGTCGCCGCCCGGAGCGCCTTCACCCGCCCCCGCAGCCGGGACGGCAGCAGGCGGTCTATGCGGGCCAGCGTCGCCAGGGTGGCGCGCTCTATCCCGGGCAGCGCCATCCCGGCGGAAGCGCCCAGCAGCACGGCGACTGCCATTGCCTCCTGCTCATCCAGCAGGAGAGGTGGCATGTCGGCCCCAACGCCCAGCTTGTAGCCCCCCGCCGAACCCGGTGTGCTGGTCACCTCGTAGCCGAGGTCCCGTACCCGCTCGATGTCCCGACGGACCGTGCGAGCATCGATGCCGAGCTGTTGGGCCAACTCGGCGCCGGTCCAGGACGGTCGCCGCTGCAGCAGGGCGAGGAGTTTGAGGAGCCGAGCTGCACTGTCTGCCACGACCACATTTTCTTTCTTCTTGCGGACAGATCCCGTCCTAGTCGTCGGGGACTATACGCCTATGACATCGCCAGCCATGGTCCAAGCCCTTGCCCAAGCTCGCCACGAGGATCTCCTGCGGGTAGCGGCCGAGCAGCGCCGCCGGGCGCAGCCCTCGCCGGCTCGGGCGCGACGGTGGCGCGTGCCCCTCCTAGGTCATCGGCCACGGTTGCATCGGCCGCGGTTGCATCGGCCGCGGTTGCACTGGCCACGGTTGCGCTGCCTGCGACTTCATTTTCATTCGGTTGGTCGCCGCGTATAACCGCAGCTCCATGCCCCAGGAGCCGGCGCCCCCCTCTCGCGGTTACCTAGGTCGTGGCCCGAGGCAAGATGATGGCATCACGACCGAGGTTAGGGAGGCGGAGGATGTCATTGTCGGACCGTGTGGGCCCTGGTGTGGGCCGTGCGGAGCCGCAGCTGCTTCGTGACGATTTGGTCCGCCAACTCGAAGAGCGCCTGGGCGAGGAGCAAATAAAGGGCCGGCTGCCGACACTTGTGGCCGGGATCGTTAGAAACGGCACCATCGTCTGGCGGGGGGCCCGGGGGTCGACCGCGAGCGGCGGAGGAGGCTCGCCAACGACGGCCACGCAGTACCGGATCGGTTCGATCACGAAGACGTTCGTGGCTGTCAGCGTCCTGCGGCTGCGAGACGAGGGCGCTCTCGACCTGAGCGACGCCGTGGGCGAACACATCTCCGAGCTTGCAGAACTCCCAGTTACGGTCGGCCAGTTGCTCTCCCACACTTCCGGCTTGCGCGCCGAGACGCCGGGGCCTTGGTGGGAGCGTACGCCAGGCGTCCCTTTCCGCGAGCTTGTGTCCTCCTCGCTCCGGCGGGACGACCTACTGTGGCGACCTGGTCGGCGCTTCCACTATTCCAACCCGGGCTATGCCGTCCTGGGGGAACTCGTCGCCCGCGTCCGTTCGGCACCGCTTGGCGATGTCGTCCGCAACGAACTGCTGGAGCCCCTGGGCATGCGGCGTACGACCCTGCGACCGGAGCCTCCGTACGTCCGGGGCCTCGCCGTCCACCCCCACGCCGACCTCGTCATGGACGAACCCGAGCACGATGCTCTGGCCATGGCACCGGCAGGCCAGCTGTGGTCGACGATCGAGGACCTTGCCCGCTGGTCTGACGTGCTCGCGGGAGGGCGTCCGGAGGTGCTGAGCCCACGATCTGTAGCTGAGATGGCCGAGCCCATCGCACTGATGGACATGCCGGGCCAGCCCTGGAGCGGCGCCTACGGGCTTGGGCTGCAGGTGTGGAACCAAGGCGGGGCCCGCCGGTACGGCCATTCAGGTGCCATGCCCGGCTACTGGGCGATGGTGCTCGTGGATGAGGCGACCAAGGACGTCGTGGTGGCCCTGGCCAACTCGACGTACAGAGGGTTCCGGCCCGGCTTCTTCGCCGAGATGCTCTCCTTGGTGGCCTCGCAACAGCCTCGGGAGAAGTCACCGTTCCAGCCGAGCCCCGCGGGTGCCAACGAGCGGGCCCTGCAGATTGTGGGGACGTGGTATTGGGGGCCAGTGGAGTACCGCCTAAACCTTCGTCAGGACGGCCGACTCGAACTGGGGGGTGTCCCCGACGGTCGGGACTGCACGTTCCGGCCCAGAGACGACGGCAGCTATGTGGGCGAGTCCGGTTATTTCGACGGAGAACGCCTCACACCTTGCCGACGGAGCGACGGGTCGCTCACCCATTTGGACATCGCCTCGTTTGTCTTCACGAGAAAGCCCTACGACAGGGCTGCAGATATCCCGGGCGGCGTCGACGAAAAGGGCTGGCACGCAGAGTAGGCGTTGATGGTGCTAGTGCTCGGCGCACCAAGCGGCCTGCAGTTGGTGCTGAGCCTGCAGCCAGGGTTCGGTGCAACGCCCATCGTCAGGGATAGGCCGCCCGGAGACGAGACCTGCGAGGTACCGTCTGTCGAGGGCAAGTCTGCGTCGCAACTCGGTCCCGTCGCCCGGCGCGCCGTGCCCGGGAACGAACCTGACGACGTCGCTGGCGATCTCCTCGTAGCGGTTGAGCGCCTCTTCGTAGTCGCTAACCGGGCCCGGGGACTCGAGATCGAGCGTCGGGATTTCGATGTCCGACACCATGTCCCCGGCGATTAGCAGCCCCTTGTCCTGCACCCAGAGCGCACCGTGGCCGGGGGCATGCGCGTCGTGGGCGATCACCCGGCACGAGGTGGGCCATCGCCCCTCGCCATCTTCGAGCGGCGTCAGGCGCCCGCAGAGCCCGGTCTCATGCCCGGGGCACTCGCTTTCGAGATAGGCCTCGAGCTCCGCCTGCTCCGCGGCACACAACTCGGCGTTCCGACGCGTCGCGAACCTGACGACCTCGGCTCCGAGCTCGGACGACCAAAGGACATGGTCCCAATGTGGGTGCGTCGACCATCCGAGCGTCACCGTCCGACCAACCTCTCGGACGAGCGCGGAGACATCGACTAGATCCGACGGCTCCATAGCGGGATCGACGACCATGCACTCGTGCTCGCCCAGCGCGAGCACGGTCGTCGTGGTCGTCGCCCGCTTGCTCGTATGGAGCCACACGCCGTCGAGGAGCTCCGTCACCGTCATCCCGGGCGCACCCCCCCAGCCAAGGTGCAACAGTATGCCACGGGAACAGCCGGGAACAGCGCGGCGTTCGCACTGATGGACGAAGAGCGAGCAGGAGGCCGACGATGGAAGTAAAGGAACTCGGGCACCTGGTCCTGTACGTGCGCAACCTGGACCGTTCCGTTGCGTTCTACCGGGATGTCCTTGGGTGGCGGATGATCGGCCCCGACCTCGCCGGCGTGCCGTTCCGGGCCGCCGCGTTTTCGGCGCCGTCTAACCGCACCCACCATGAGCTGCTCTTGATCGAAGTCGGAGAGGACGCCGCCGCCCTCCCACGGGGCCGGCGCGTGGGCCTTTACCACTTCGGCCTCAAGGTGGGCACCACCGACGACGAGCTGCGGGAGGCGTTGGCGAAGGTCCAGCATGCAGGCGTGACGATCGTCGGGACCAGCGACCATACCGTGACCCACAGCCTCTACGTACTGGACCCGGACGGCAACGAGATCGAGTTGTACATCGACGTCCCCGGCATGGACTGGGCCCAACACCCCGAGCTGGTACTGAGCCCTAGCCGGCCGCTCCACCTCTAGGAGAGGTACACCTCCCGAAGAGCCGTCGGTGAGCCCACGTTGGGCCCTACGGCCCTACTGGGGGCCGGAGGGAAGGTGCCACGCTCGCCGAAGTGGCTCTCTCGCAGAGGAGAACGCGATGAAAGACAAGTCGGTTTTCGTGGCACTCGTCCTGACCTTCTTTTTTGGCCCGCTGGGCTTGTTCTATGCCAGCGCCACGGGCGCGGTAGCTCTGGTGGTGCTGGCTGCTGTCGGCGTCGTACCCACCCTGGGCTACGTTTTGATCTTCGTCTGGCCGGCATCGATGGTGTGGGCGGCCATCGCGGCCAGCAACAGGCACAACGCCTTCCTCGCCGGGCCCGGCCTCAGCCCTTCTTGAGCGGGAGCCGCAACGTGCTCGTTTAGGAAAGCACGCGTCGGCGGAAGTTGCGCAGCCCCAGGCCGAGGAACACGACGGCGAAGCCGATCAAGACGGGGTAGACGACGTACAGGTGCATGTGGGGCGCGGCGGTGAAGGCTGCCCTCATACCCTCGTTGACGTAGATGAGGGGGTTGACCAGGACCAGGGTCTGGAGCCAATGGAAACCTCCGACCTTGACAGGTGCGAGGCGCGTCCAGCCGTAGTAGGTGCCGCCGAGGAACGTTATGGGCAGGATTATGAAACCGAACATGAGCCCGATGTTGCGGGGCTCGAAACTCGTGCCGAGCACGAGCCCGAGGCCGGCCATGGCCACGGTGGCTATCGGTACCAGGGTGAGGATGATGGCCCAGTGCAGCGACACTGTCGCCCGCACGCCCGAGGCGTGGACCACCGAGGCGATCGGCAGCACGATCGCCGCCGACAGCACTCCCTGCGCCGCCCCGGACAGGACCTTGGCCGCGGCAACGAGCCAGATCGGGCACGGCGCCTGGACCCGGTCCTCGATCTCGCGGGTGAACCCGAACTCCTGGGCCATGGCCAGCGCGATCGACTGCACCCCTTGGAACATGACCGAGATCCCGACCACTCCGGGCACGAGGATCGTGGCGAAGGCTGATTCTGCCTTCGGGCCCTGGCCGCCGATGCCCTGGCCGATCTTGGGGAACACGAAGAGGAACACGAAACACAGGAGGAAGGGCTGGACGAGCGTCCTCAGCACGAACTCCCACAGGTGCTTGCCCAGCACGACGAGGTCGCGCAGCAGCAGCGCCCCTAGGGCGGTCACGCTGGCGGCATATACCGGCCTCAACGGCCGGTCCCCGATGTGCTGGTGCTCGGGCGCGACCGTCGGCGCCGGCATCGTCCCTGGCATCAGTCGCGCAGCTCCTTGCCGGTGAGGTTGATGAACACTGTCTCCAGGCTGGGCTCGGCGATCGAGATGTCGAGGATGTCGAACCCGCCCCGTTCAGCGGTGCCGACGATCGTCGACACCAGCCCGCTCCTGCCCTTCACGTGCAGCTGCAGGTGCCCCTCGCTCATGCGGGTGCGCGTCACGTCCCTGACCTCTGCCGCCAGGAGCGCGCCGAGGTCCCCCGGGTCGCCCGTCGTCTTGATGGTGACGACCGTGTCCGCCCCGACGCCTTGCTTTAGGGCGGCGGGGGTGTCAAGAGCCAGGATCTTCCCGTGGTCCATGATGGCGACCCGTTGGCAGAGCTTGTCCGCCTCCTCCATGTAGTGCGTCGTGAGCAGGATGGTCTGGCCGTCCTGATTGAGCTCGCCGAGCAGGTCCCACAGGGCCAGGCGGCTCTGGGGGTCCAGGCCGGCCGTCGGTTCGTCCAAGAACAGTACGGATGGACGGTGGAAGATGGCCCTGGCCACCATGAGGCGCTGGGCCATCCCACCGGACAGCGCATATACAGACGCCTTCGCCCAGCGTGAGAGTTGGAACTGCGCCAGCAGCTGGTCTGCGGTACGGCGTGACTCCTTGGCCCCGATGCCGAACAGGCGGCCGTGGAAGTAAAGGTTTTCCCACACCGTGAGCTGGCGGTCCAGGGTGTTCTGCTGCGACACGATGCCGCTCAGCTGCTTGGCTAGGGCCGGATGGGCCGCCACGTCGACCCCGCCCACGAAGGCTCGGCCGGACGTTGGCACGACCCGAGTCGTGAGCATCCCGGCCGTCGTGGTCTTCCCGGCGCCGTTGGGGCCTAGGAGCCCGAAGATCTCCCCAGCCCGTACGTCGAGGTCGAGCCGGTCTACGGCGGCGAAGTCAGCCCCGCTGTAGACCTTGGTCAACTGCTCGGTATGGATGACGGCCGGTAGCGCGGCGCCAGTGCCCACGGCGACGTCTTGTCCCACCGCCAGGATGGTAGTGCCCACCGGGGCTGAGACCTTGCCACCTGGAGGGCGCCCACGGCCCGGACGGCCACGAGAACGGTCAACGACAACGCAGAAAGCGGCGCGAAGACATTGAGATCCCTGCAGAAGCGAATACCAGCCGCGCGGCAATGAGCGACTTGCAGCTGTTACATCGCGCCAAATAACCGGCTGGCTCGTAGTCGCAGACCCTAGGCCGGCTGGCTATTAGACGACTGAGTGTATAAGGTTACTGCACCGATGAACTGGGGGCAAACGCCTGCCCCGAGTGTAAACCCAATAGGAGGAAAGTTCATGAGGAAATTGCTCATGAAGGCCGGCGTGCCGCTCGTGGCGGGGGCAGTCGTGCTCTCCGGTTTCAGCGGAGCGGCATTCGCAGTTGCCAAGCAGCCGAGCAACACAAAGCCGACGTTCGACCTTGCCTACGAAGGCCCGCTATCGGGCGGCAACGCGCAGCTCGGCCTCAACATGGCGTACGCCGTCCAGTACGCCATCAACCAAGCCAACTCAGGGAAGTCTCAGTTCGGCCCTCTTCCGTTCACGCTCAAGTACGTAGCCAAGGACGACCAGGGCTCGCCGACACTTTCGCCGACCGACGCCGAGGAACTCACCGCCAACCCGTCGGTCATCGGCGTGGTGGGCCCAGCCTTCTCGGGTGCCACCAAGGCGGCCGAGCCCACCTTCAGCGCCCACAACCTGGCGACGGTCAGCCCGTCAGCCACGAACACGGCTCTGGCGACGTCCGGATGGCGCAACTTCTTCCGGGACGTGGCGGACGACAGCGTCCAAGGGCCGGCTGACGCCAACTACGTCGTCCAAAAGCTCCACCTGACCAACCTGTACGTCTCCAATGACGCCAGCACCTACGGCGAAGGTCTCGCTGCCGCCTTTGCCGCCCAGGCGACCAAGGACGGGGCGAAGGTGACGACGGGCACGTTCCCCGGCACCAGCCAGTGCAGTGACGGCACGGCCAGCCCCACGCAGTACCCGGACGACGCCGCTACCGTGGTGAGCGCCAAGCCCCAGCTGCTGTTCTACGGCGGCTATTACTGCGACCTCGGCCTGCTCGCCGGCGCGCTGTCCAAGGCGGGCTACACGGGCAAGATCATTAGCGGGGACGGCAGCGATAGCACCGCGCTGATATCCGGCACCAACCCGCCCAGCGCCGCCAACGGCATATACGCCAGCTGCCCGTGCGCGGTCCTCGGCACCACAAAGGCCGACACGGCGTTCGCCTCAGGCTTCAAGAAGCTGGCCAAGTTCCCCGTGGGGATCTATTCCGGTGAGGCGTTCGACGCGGCCAACGCGATCATCGCCGAACTGCAAATCCTGTCGAAGACCAAGGGCGGCACGGGTGCCATCACTCGTATAAACGTTGTCAATGGCCTTCACAAGATCGTCTACCACGGGCTCACGAAGGTTGTTTCCTTCCAGGCCAATGGCGACATCGCCGGTGCCGACATCTACATAAACCAAGTTGTGAACGGCAATTTAGTCCAACTCGGCCTAGCGTAACGCCAGTAGCCAGTTGTGAATGAGCCGGGTGCTCCGCCATTGCGGGGTGCCCGGCTCATTCCATTTGTCCCTCAGGTCCTAACTGACTAGATTTGCTGGTCAAGGTCGATGAGACTCCTCTGACGCATGAGCTGCCCCGGGTTCCTCGCCAACAACAACATCTGGGTCTCGCTTATCCTTGGCGGGCTCGCCAATGGGTTCCTTTACGCGCTCATAGCGCTCGGGTACACCCTGGTCTACGGCGTCCTCAGGCTGATCAACTTCGCCCATTCCGAAGTGGTCATGTCCGGGGGCTTCGGCGGGCTGTTCGCCATGCGAGCGGTGCTGGGCACGTCCACTCCTAGCGGGTTCTGGGCGATCGGGTTCATGCTCGTCGGGATCGTCGCCGGTGCTCTTGCCGGCGGGGCGATCGCATTTGTCCTCGAAAGGGTCGCCTACCGGCCACTGCGAAAGCGCAACGCGCCCAGGTTGACGTACCTGATAAGCGCCATCGGGGCCTCGTACTTCATTTTCAACCTGGCGGGCAAGGAGTTCGGGCGCTACACCGCCTTCATCCCGGCACCCACCGTGGTCACCGGGGATGCCTTCAAGGTGTGCGGCGTTGGTGTCCAGTCTGTCTGGATCCTGACGATGGTCGTCTCCCTCGTCCTTTTGGTCGTGCTCGACCTGGTGGTGAACAAGACCAAGCTGGGCAAGGGCATCCGGGCCGTCGCCCAGGACGCGGAAACGGCGAGCCTGATGGGTGTGCACATCGACCGGACGATCTCGCTCACCTTCGTGCTCGGAGGGCTGATGGGCGGCGCCGCCGGGTTCCTTTTCGGGCTCCAGTTCGGCGTCATCTACACGATGGGCTTTGTCCCCGGGCTGAAGGCGTTCACCGCCGCCGTCCTCGGCGGCATCGGGAATATCCGGGGCGCGATGATCGGCGGTCTCCTGCTCGGGCTGTTCGAGAGCATCCCGCTGCGCTGGATGTCGGCGGAGTGGCAGGACGTCGTAGCCTTTGGCGTGCTGGTGACGCTCTTGCTTTTCCGGCCCACGGGCATCCTTGGCGAGCGCCTCGGGCGAGAGGCATGACTGCCACCGCCGCCGGGCCCGGTGCTCCCGTCAGCCCGGGCGCGCCGGGTTCCCGGGGGCCGGTGAAGAGCCCGCCAGGGGGACCGGCACGCCGGGCCTCGCTGGCCGACCTGGCCCGCAGTGCCTGGGCCCGTCGTCTCGCCATATGCGTGGGCGCCGTCCTGGTCGTGGCTGTCATGACCGGCCCGGCGGGGAGCAACTCGGCTCCGACGTCGGGCTTCACCGGCTCCCTGCAGTTCCCGAGACTGTTCTGGTTCGTGGGGTTCGCCGCCGTGCTCTTCTCGGTCGTCTCGGTCTGGTACTCGTTCGGGGCGGGGTTGAGGTCACAGTCCAACCGCCTGCGGGCTTCGGTCGCCAAGGTGACGGCGTCGCGACGGGTGCGCCTGGGCCTCGACATGGCGGTCGTGGCGATCGGCTTGATTTGGGTGTCGTGGCTTTCGCCCGACGACACCTGGAAGGGCGGCGTCTGTATCGAGATCGGTTTTGGGTTCGCCGTCATGGAGCTGCTCGTCTATCTCTTCGGGCGATGGTCGTTGCGCGTCGCCAGGTTGGCGGCGTACGCCGTCGTCGCCGTGTACGGGGCGTTGGCGTGGATGCACAACTCGGTCTCCAGGTACCTCAACTCCATCGGGGCTGTGCCCCACGACAGGCCTTTGGGCCGGGCCGTGTTGTGGGCCGCTCTTGTCCTGTGCGTGCTTGAAGCGGTGCTCTTCGGCCTGGCCGAGCTCCGCAAGTTGGTACCGGCCCGGTCTGTGCGCCGGGCGGGCACGGTGGGCGGCGTTGTCCTAGCGGTCTACGGGTGGCTGATGTGGACGACCTGGTCCGAATGGCGGGTGTCGACACCCCGCTCTTTGGCCCACTGGCTGGCTTCCATCGGGATCATGCCTCACAACCGTCCGGCCGGTGCCGTCCTTATGGTCCTCGGTGCCCTTGTCATCGTGGGCGCGCTCGTCTGGGTGGGCTTGGACCTTGTCGGCGCTACCCGCGGTTCACGTCCCGAGCATGGCCAATACGAGTTCACCGGGATCACGAAAGAGGCCCGGTTCGCGTATGGCAAGACCGCGCTCACGATCGCCGCCCTCCTGGTGGCGGTCCAATGGCCGCTGCACCTCAACGCTGGTATCCAGTCGATCCTCACCACCCAGGTGGCGATCTATGTCCTTCTCGCTATGGGCCTCAACGTGGTCGTCGGCTTCGCCGGGCTTTTGGACCTCGGGTACGTAGCCTTCTGGGCCATCGGGGCCTACACCACGGCCTTCTTCACGGACGCCCTCCCGATCAAGGCGCCGTTCGTCCTCAACCCGTTCTGGGTCATACCGTTTTCCATTTTGGCCGCCATGCTCACCGGTGTCCTGCTCGGCACCCCCACGCTCCGGCTGCGGGGGGACTACCTCGCCATCGTGACCCTGGGCTTCGGGGAAATAATCGAGATCGTCGCCAACAACCTCAACGGCGTGACCGGTGGACCGGCGGGCACGCCAGGTTTTATACCCCAGTTTTCCGTCCATCTCTTTTCGGTCAAGTACCGCTGGACGGGGACAGTCCTTCCCTATTATTACTTGATATTAATAGTGGCAGTCATATTCACTGTCGCCTTCAGTTTTCTCGAACACTCCCGAGTCGGACGGTCGTGGACAGCCATCCGGGAGGACGAAGTCGCGGCCGATTCCCTCGGCATCAACACCTTGAAGTACAAGGTCATGGCCTTTGCCATCGGAGCCTCGACAGCCGGCTTTGCCGGGGTCTTTTTCGCCAGCCAGGTCCAGAGCCTGGTGCCTAACGATTTCATCGTCCAAACTTCGATACTCATCCTCGTGTTTGTGATCTTCGGAGGCATGGGGTCGATCGCGGGCGCGGTTATCGGGGCCGCCTTTATCCAGTGGCTACCCCAGTACCTGCAGATCCATTCGTTCCAGGACTACCAGTTCCAGGACGAGTTCATCTATCTTGGGGCGCTGCTTATCGTGCTCATGATCTTCCGGCCTCAGGGCGTGGTCCCCTCACGCCGTCGCCGGCGCGAGCTCCTGTTGACCGAGGAGGGTATCTCCGCCCCAGACCTTCCCGGCGGTCCTGTAAGGATCACGTCAATGGGGGAGAAGCTCCCCTCGTCGTACGGGAAGTTGTCCCTGGACGAGCCTGGTTACATAGGCCCGGAGACAGAATGACAGTTCCGGCACCCGCAGTCCCTGCGCCCGGCGCAACCGGTCCCGGTCCGACCGGTGTCCTGTTCTCGGTCGAGCACGTGACCCTGCGCTTCGGAGGGGTAGTCAGCCTCAGCGACGTGTCGCTCGTGCTTCACCGGGGTGAGATCCTGTCGGTCATCGGTCCCAATGGCGCCGGAAAGACGTCGTTGTTCAACTGTCTGACCGGTGTCTACACTCCCCAAGAGGGTTCGATCATCTTCACCCCGAAGTACGGTCGGCCCTTGAGCGTCATCGGTCGCAAGCCCTTCAGGGTCAACCGGGCCGGGGTGGCCCGCACCTTCCAGACGTCCCGGATGTTCAATGCTCTGACCACCTTCGAGAACGTGAAGATCGGGGCGGAGTCCAAGCAGCACACCGGGCCTGTCGGTGCCATGCTCCGGTTGCGCCGGACCCGGCGCGAGGAACACGAGAGCGACCTCAAGACGTTGGAGCTCTTGCGGTTCGTCGGCCTGACCCGCCGGGCGAACGAGCTTTCGAGCTCGTTGCCTTACGGCGAGCGGCGGCGTCTCGAGATCGCCCGGGCGCTCGGCACGGGCCCCGAAGTGCTTCTGCTGGACGAACCCGCGGCGGGGACCAACCCGGCCGAAAAGATCGAGCTAGCCGAGCTCATCCGTAAAGTCAACACCGAGCTTGGTGTCACGGTGCTGTTGATCGAGCACGACATGAAGCTGGTGATGTCGGTGGCGCAGCGGATCGTCGTCCTGAACTTCGGCCAGGTGATCGCCGAGGGCTCGCCGGCCGAGATCCAACGGGACCCGGTCGTAATAAATGCCTACCTCGGCTCCGCCGAGACCGACGACCCAGTCGACGACGGCGGAGCGGGCAATGGCCCGGTCGGCAATGGCCCGGTCGTGGGGACGAGCAGTGATGCGGGCGGGGACGGGCTCTGATGGCCCTGCTCGAGGTTACGGGGGTGGAGGTCCGCTATGGTGCCGTCCCCGCCCTGCACGATTTCACGGTCACCGTCGAACAGGGAGAGATCGTAACCCTCCTAGGTGCCAACGGGGCCGGTAAGACGACCACGCTGCGGATGGTCTCGGGCCTGCACCACGCATCGCTGGGTAGTGTCCGTTTCGACGGCATCGACATCTCCCACTTCGCCGCCCACAAGACCGTCCAGCTCGGCATCAGCCATGTCCCCGAGGGACGCCGGATCTTTGCGCAGATGACCGTGCTCGAGAACCTTGAGATCGGCTCTTACAACAAGCCCCACGGCCAGGCCGCCAAGATCGACCGGGTCTTCGGTCTCTTCCCGGTCCTGAAGGACCGCCGCAAGCAGCAGGGAGGGAACCTCTCCGGCGGGGAGCAGCAGATGCTGGCCATAGGTCGCGCGCTCATGGCCGAGCCCAGGCTCCTGTTGTTGGACGAGCCCTCGATGGGGCTGGCCCCACTGTTCGTCCAGACCATCTTTGAAATTCTGAGGGACATCCGTGACCAGGGCGTCACCCTTCTTCTGGTCGAGCAGAACGCGGCCAAGGCCCTCCAGCTGGCCGACCGGGGCTACGTGCTCGAGACCGGGAGGATCGTGCTGCAGGCATCAGCGGACGTTCTGTTGCGCGACGATCGCGTACGCATGGCGTACCTCGGGGAGGACATCGGCGCCTGACCTCCGGGCGCTCAGCGGGCCCCGGGGGGCTGGGCAGCCGCTGACGGCCCGGCACTGCCCCGGAGTACCACCGGGTCGATGCGCAGCCCTTCGCCTCCAGGGGTCGCCGGGCCCTGGTCGCCGTCATAGAAATGCAGCACGCGGAGCCGGTACCAGATGGCCAGGGTGTCGAGGAGCGAACGATAGACCGACCGCCACGAGACCGTGCTGGTGAACTGGTGGCGTAGGCGGATCGGGGCCTCGAGGAACCGCTTGTAGCCGAGGCGACGGGCGATCACGAAAAGCTCGAGGTCGAAGGCGAAGCGCTTCTCGACCATGCGGGGCAGAACGGCGGCGAGCACGTCCCGGCGTATGAGCTTGATCCCGGTCTGGGTGTCGCGGATGTTCAGTCGGAACCCCACGCGAACCACCTGCTGGTAGCCCCACGAATAGACGCGCCTCAGAAATGGGTACTCGACCTCAGAGAGCGGGTGGCGCTTGCTGCCGAGGATTATGTCCGGGCTGTACAGGCGGACCATGGTCTGGAACGAGTCGAGCAGGATCGGGTCCAGGTCCCCGTCGGCATCGATGAAGCCCAGGTACCGTCCCCGTCCCCGGGCCAGCCCGATGCGCAAGGCTGCGCCCTTGCCCTGGTTTTGGGCGAAGACCAGGTTGGTGAGCTGGGGGTGGCCGGCCGCAAGTTCGTCGAGGTCATGGTCGCTGCCGTCCGTGGAGCCATCCGATACCGCCACGACCTCGTAGGACGCCCCCGAGGCGTCGAGAACGGAAAGCAGGCGTTCGATGGTGGGGACGAGCAAGCGGCCCGGGTTGTAGTACGGGACCACGACGGAGAGGTCCATCGAGGCATCGAGCAGCGCCAGGTTGGCTCGCTCGACAAGATCGGCGCGCCCACCTTCGGCGTGGCCCAGGGCGACGGCCAGCATGCCGGCACAGACCACCGAACTGGTGACCACCATCACCAGGGCGATCTCGGTCATGGAACGGTGCCAGACCGTGGCGCCCACGATGCTCACCAGGATCCCCGGCCAGCACAGGCTGGCGGTGAACCGCCCCCCCCGGCTCAGGTGGTAGTGCAACAGCACAGTGACCAGGCCGAGGAGGGCGCCGCTGAAGGACAGGAGGCCGACCACGCTCGCCGCTGGCGCGTACCGGTGCCCGAACAGTGCCCTCACCGTCTGGGCCGCCAGCAGGGTGACGACGAGGGCAGCCGCGAAGCCGGTCACGGCTACCACCGCCGAGCCCACGGCGAACATCAGGCGCTGGTTGGGTTTGCTGTCCGGTCCCACCAGACGGGGCACGTCCGCCCCGAGCAGTCGAGGGAACGTGACGGCCGCGACCGCGCCCGGGGCCAGCAGGGCTATCTGGGCCACTGTGGCCGCCGCCGCGTACCACCCCGAGGCGTTGGGCCCGAGCCAGTGGCGGGCCAGTACGACGTCTACCGCCGTAAGCGCCCAATAGCCGGTGAAGGCGACGGCGGCCACCTTGGCCTGGCTCCACGCGAGGCGCGTGGGGGCGCTGGCCTGGGGCACCACAACGTCGGCCGGGGGGACGGGAAGTTCGGCCGGGCCGGAGCCCCCGGGCTGGGAGACCAGCCGCCTGAAGCCGACGAGCACGATGACAGTCGTCACGAGCTCGCCCCATACCATGGCTACGAAGGCGCCTTCCAGCCCACCCCCGTGACGCACCAGGACCACGCCGACTATCAGGCGTACCGCCATCCCGGCCAGGAGGCCGGTAGAAAGCACGGGCCAGCGGCCTTGGCCGGCCAGCACTCCCTTGGGCACCACGCTAAGGCCGACGGGCAGGGCGTAGGCGCCCAGCAGGAGGGCGCTCGTGATCGAGGGAAGGTGCAGGAAGCTCTCCACCAGAGGAGATAGCGCCAGCAGCACGGCGCAGGCGCCGGCCCCGAAGGCGCTGGCTTCGATCAAGAGCGGCCCCGCCACCACCTGAGGCACGCGCCCGTTGGGGTTGGTGGCGCTCACGGTCCGCCCCACGGCCACCTGCAGCGCGTTGGCTGGCACCTCGAACACAAGAGTCAGGGCGGCCAGGGCCCCCAGCGCCCCGAAAACCGCTGGAGCCGCCGAACGGGCCACCAGGACCAGGAACAAGAAACTGCCCAGGTTGACGGCCAGGGTAACGGCGGCGACGGCCCAGCGCCGCCTCGTCTGGCGTCCCTCGGGGTTGTCCTCTTGGTCCATTGCCTCGTCCCGATTGGTGGAGATCGCGGGCCCGGAGCTACGCGCCGTTCCGGTATTGTGCGGCTCCGGTACCGCTTGACGTCTCTATTAGCGAGCGTACCTGTCACCTCCGCCCCGGACCGGGAGGCCTCTTGCCATCAGCGCCACTACCAGTCGCTCTGAGCGGGCGCCTCGCGGTACCTATCGACATCGAGCGGCTTAGGGCATCGGTACGTTTCGACGTCGCGTCCCGGGTGGCCGACGTGTCGGCCCGCCTCGAGTTCCGCCTCGACGGCCCGTCCGGGCACCCTGTCTTCGACCTGCGCCAGACGATTGGCACGGCGGTGTTGGACGGGTCAGCCGTCCCGCCCGACGCCCTGGGCTACTGCGATATGGGGGCGGGCGAAGAGGCCCGGATGCGGGTCGTGGACGTCAGCTGTTCCGATGGTCCCCCTCATCTGCTTGAGCTCGGGTACCACCTGGAGGCGCCCGACGCGACGGGAGCGCCCGGTGTGGGCTGGTCGCCCGGGGGGGTTTCCTGGGACCTGCTCATGTCCGACCTGGAGCCTGGCCGGTACCTGGAGATGTGGTTCCCGGCGAACCTGTGCCACGACACGCTGAGCATCGAGCTCGACATCGAGGTGACGGGCACGGACCGTCCCCACGTGCTCCTGGCCAATGGCGCGCTCGAGGAGCACAGGGACGGTGCCCGCTGGACCGTGCGTTACCCGAGCCATTACACGTCCCTTTCACCTTTGCTCGTCCTGGTGCCCGCCGACGAGGTGGAAGTGCGCCGCACCGAGGCGGTCGCCGGGGGGGAGCACCTGGGCCTGACAGTGGCGGCCCTGGCCGGTCCGGGTACCGACTTGGACGCGGCTGTGGCGGACACGGCGGCGTGGCTGGCCTATTTCTCCGCCCGCTACGGCCGCTTCCCGGCCGACGACTACCTGGCCGTCCTGTGGGGCGAGCCGAGGGGCATGGAGTACGACGCGGCCACGACCACGAGCGCACCGGCGCTCGAGCACGAGGTCTTCCACACTTGGTTCGGGCGGGGCGTCAAGCCCGCCTGCGCCTCCGACGGTTGGATCGACGAGGCCATGGCCAGCTGGGCCACCGCTTCGCGCCGGGCGCCGGCGGGGCGCTTCCAGGCGGAGCCGCTCGGTCTGGACGAGGAGCCCAGCGTGCTGTGCCCGGCCCATCCCTGGAGCCGCCGTACGCCGCGGGAGGCGTACACGGCCGGTAGCCGGCTGCTCTCGGGCGTGGCCCACATGGCCGGGGGGGCGGCTCAGCTCAGATCGTCCCTGGCCGCCTGGTACGGGGCCCATGGGGGCGGCGCGGGGAGCACGGAAGACCTGGCCAGGCACCTCGGCGAGTGGTGCGGGCAGGACCTGGGCCCCTGGTGGGACCGCTACGTCTACGGGAGGGACGGGGCGGCCCCGTAAGCGGAAAGGGCAGCCGCGGTTTGCACAGGGTGCGCCGCTGGCTATACTGGCAAGGCCGTCTAACCGACGTTCATGGTCGCCCGTCTGTCGCTGACAGCGGGGACGCCGTGGCACAACGTGAAACGAGCTCCGCCCGGGAACCCCCGAGCGGAGCGTCCCGCGTATAAGAGGACCCAGGATGCCCGCGAAGGCCCCCAAAAGAGCGATTGTCGGCGAGAAAGTCGGCATGACCCAGATCTGGGACGAGAGCCAGCGCTCCGTCGCGGTCACTGTCGTACGGGTGTCGCCCGTCCGCGTCGTCCAGGTGAAAACACCTGGCGCCGACGGCTACGCCGCCCTACAGGTGACCTATGGCGCGCGCCGGCCGAGTACCGTCAACAAGCCCCTCGGCGGGCACTACGCCAAGGCCAAGGTCGACCCCGGCCGGGCGCTGGTCGAGCTGCGGGTCGAGGACGCTTCGTCCTACGAGGTCGGCCAGGAGCTCGGCGTTGACATTTATAACGCCGGCGACAAGGTCGACGTCACGGCGACGAGCAAGGGACGCGGCTTCGCCGGTGCCATGGAACGGCACAACTTCAAGGGCCAAGGCGCCAGCCACGGCAACCACAAGCACCACCGGGCACCGGGCTCGGTAGGCGCGTGTGCCACCCCCGCTCGGGTTTTCAAGGGCACTCGGATGGCGGGGCGGCTTGGCAACGACCGGGTGACGACCCTCAACCTCGAGGTCGTCTCGGCCGACGCCGAGCGCAGCCTCCTGCTCCTGAAGGGCGCCGTCCCCGGGCCTCGCGGTGGCCTCGTTCTCATCCGGGACGCAGTGAAGGGGGCCAAATGACCCCGGGCCCTAAGTCGGCCCCGACCCCGTCGGTCCCGACTTCCCTCGACGTCCGGTCTCAGGACGGCACCGTGACGGCCACGGTCACCCTCGACCCCGAGGTCTTCGGAGTGCAGCCCAACATCCCGCTCATGCACCAGGTCGTCACCGCCCAGCTGGCCGCAGCCCGGTCCGGGACCCAGAGCACCAAGACCAGGGCCGAGGTTTCCGGGGGCGGCGCCAAGCCCTACAAGCAGAAGGGCACTGGCCGTGCCCGCCAGGGGAGCACCCGCGCACCGCACTTTGCCGGTGGCGGCGTGGCTCTGGGCCCCAAACCGCGCAGCTACCGGCAACGGACACCGCGCAAGATGGTCCAGCAGGCCCTACGGGGAGCCCTGTCCGACCGTGCCGGCGCCGGCCAGGTCTTCGTGGTCGAAGGCTGGGACTTCGACCTGCCGAGCACCAAGGCGGCCCGGGCCGCCCTGGAGGCCCTTGGTATCACGGGTAAGGCGATGGTCGTCCTGTCCCGAGGCGACGAGCGGGCCTTTAAGTCCTTCCGCAACCTCTCCGAGGTCGACATCGTCCTCTCCGGCGAGCTGGCCGCCTACGACGTCCTCTGCAGCGACTCGCTGATCTTCACCCGCCAGACCCTCCCCGGGGACAGTTCTTGGGCCGAGGCGGTAGCGCTCACCCTGAAACAGGCGCCGGCCGGCCGTCCCGTTGAGCCCGAGGCCCAGGTAGCCACGGCGGAGGCCACCGACGACGATGCCACCGACGACGAGGCCGCTGGGGCCGGTACGGCACAAGAGACGGCGCTCGCGCCGGGTACGGAGGAAGAAGCCTGATGGACGATCCCCGTGACGTGCTCTTACGACCCGTGGTGTCCGAGAAGTCCTACTCGCTGAGCGAGAAGGGCGTCTATATCTTCGTGGTAGCCCCCGAAACCAACAAGATTGAGATCCGCCGCGCCGTAGAGCGGGTCTTCAATGTCAAGGTCATCAACGTCAACACCCTCAACCGGCCCGGCAAGCGCAAGCGCAACCGCAAGCAAGCGACATTCGGGAAGCGGCCGGACACCAAGCGGGCGATAGTGACGCTGGCGGCCGGGCAGTCGATCGCATTGTTCGAGACGAGCTGAGGGTACTGATGCTTCGTTCCCGCAAACCGACCAGCGCCGGTAGACGGTTCCAGACCGTTTCGGCCTTCACCGAGCTCACGACGGACCGTCCCGAACGGTCGTTGACAGTCCCCAAGCCGGGGACCGGCGGGCGCAACTCCTACGGGCGTAAAACGGCCCGTCACCGGGGCAGCGGCCACAAACGCCAGTACCGCATCGTCGACTTTAAGCGCACCAAGGACGGCGTCCCGGCGACGGTCGCCTCGATCGAGTACGACCCCAACCGCAACGCCCGCATCGCCCTGCTGCACTACCACGATGGCGAGAAGCGCTATATTTTGGCGCCTGCCCGCCTGGCGGTAGGGGACGTGCTGCGCAGCGGGCAGGGGGCCGAAATCCGGGTCGGCAATGCCATGCCTATGCGCTTCATCCCGGTGGGGTCGGTCCTGCACAACATCGAGCTGAAGCCGGGTGGTGGCGGCAAGCTTGGCCGCAGTGCCGGGTCCAGCATCCAGCTGGTGGCCAAAGAAGGAGACTTCGCCACACTGAGGCTCCCCTCGACTGAGATGCGGCGGGTGCCCATCGATTGCCGGGCGACCATCGGCGAGGTTGGCAACGCCGAGGCTGAGCTCATAAAGATCGGTAAGGCGGGCCGTAACCGTTGGAAGGGCGTCCGGCCCCAGAGCCGTGGTGTAGCCATGAACCCGGTGGACCACCCGCTAGGCGGCGGCGAAGGCAAGTCTTCGGGCGGACGGCACCCCGTTTCCCCCTGGGGCCAGCCCGAGGGCCGCACGCGCCACTCCCACCGGCCTTCAGACCGCTTGATCATCCGCCGCCGCCGTGGGCGCGGCGCCAGGAGGTAACGAATGCCGCGCAGTCTCAAGAAGGGCCCGTTTGTGGACGGCCACCTGCTGCGAAAGGTGGACGACCTCAACAGCCGCAACGAGAAGAGGGTCATCAAGACCTGGTCTCGGCGGTCGACGATCATCCCCGACATGGTGGGCCACACCATTGCCGTCCACGACGGCCGCAAGCATGTCCCCGTGTACGTGACCGAGTCGATGGTGGGCCACAAGCTGGGCGAGTTCGCTCCCACGCGGACTTTCCGCTACCACGCCGGCCAGGAGCGGCAGGCGAAGCGCTGATGCCAGGCCCCAAGACCAACGAGCGTGAGGGTACACGAGCGGTGCTACGCCACTGCCTGGTGAGCCCGTACAAGTTGCGCGAGGTCGTTGACGCTATTCGTGGCAAGCCGGTCCACGAAGCCGCCGACCTGCTCCGGTTTGTCGAAAGGGATGCCGCGTCCATCGTGGGCAAGCTGCTGGCGTCAGCGGTGGCCAACGCCGCGAATAACGACGGCCTCGACCCCGAAGAGCTGTTCGTGTCCGCCTGTTATGTAGACGAGGGCCCGACCGCCAAGCGTTGGCGGCCCCGGGCGCGAGGCCGGGCGGCCCGGATCCGCAAGCGGTCCGCCCATATCACGGTGATCGTCAGCCGGCTGCCCGAAGCTCGGCTGGCCCGCCTCCAGGCTCGCAGGCGAGCCGAGAACCTGGCCATGCGCGCACGCCGGGTCGAGGCTACGCGCCAGGCCCGGGCCGAGACGACTGAAGGTGCCAGCCGGAGAGAACGCCGGCACCCCGAGGCCTCCCCCGCTCCTGAGGCGGAGACCACCGAGGGCGAAGGCACGGCTGAGACGACCGAAACCGCGAGCACCCTGGGGACGACCGAAGAGCTCGAGTCCACCGACGCGACTGAGACGACCGACGCGACTGAGACGGCTGAGACCACCGAGACGGCTGAGACCACCGAGACGGCGGGCGCGAGCGGGACCGAAGAACCTGTGGTCGCCGAAACAGAGGTTGCGCCAGCCCCAGAGCCTCCCGAGGCACAAGCCGAGACCGACGGCGACGAAGAGAAGGACAGCTAATGGGCCAGAAGGTCAACCCGTACGGTTTCCGCCTGGGCAATACCACCGACTGGAAGTCGAGATGGTTCACGGACCGCGATTACCAGAACTATTTGATCGAGGACATCCACATCAGGGACTACCTCAACAAGGAACTGGAGCGCGCCGCCGTCAGCCGGGTCGAGATCGAGCGCACGCGCGACCGCCTGCGTATCGACGTCCACACGGCCCGGCCCGGGATAGTCATCGGACGGCGCGGGGCGGAGGCGGACCGTCTGCGCACGAAGCTGGCCGAGATAACCAAGAACCCGAAGGTGCAACTCAACATCCAGGAAATAAAGCAGCCCGAACTGGACGCTGCTCTCATGGCCCAGGGGATCGCCGACCAGTTGGCCGGGCGCGTCAGTTTCCGGCGCGCCATGAAGCGCACTGTTCAGACGGTGCAAAAAGCGGGCGCCTTGGGCGTGCGGGTGCAGTGTTCAGGCCGCCTGGGTGGGGCCGAAATGTCGCGGCGTGAGTCCTACCGCGAGGGGCGTGTGCCCTTGCACACGCTGCGTGCCGACATCGACTACGGGTTCCGAGAAGCCAAGACGACCTACGGCCGTATCGGCGTGAAGGTCTGGATTTACAAGGGCGACATCCTGCCCTACAAGGTCTCGACCGAGGACAAGATCAGCCGCGAGGCGGCCATGGCGGTGGGCGAAGCCTCGGGCCTGGGCGGTCCTCGCCGCGTCGTGACCGCGGGTGGGGGGCGCCGACGTCCCGAGATGGGCGAGCCCGGTGCCACTCCCGCCCCCGTGGTCGTGGCCGACAAGGAGCCGGCCGCGGTGGCTGAGCTCGAGATCGTCCCGGTGGACCCCGAGCTGGAGAGGCTGCTGCAAGAAGAAGAAGAGATCGAGCGCCGTACCCGCGGCGACCACCACGAGACCCCCCATTTCCCGAGGGATTAGCCGCCATGTTGATGCCTCGCAAGGTAAAGCACCGCAAACAGCAACGTGGCCGTATGGGGGGCCTGTCCAAGGGTGGGACCGAGATCACCTTCGGCGATTATGGGATCCAGGCCCTGGAGTGCGGCTGGATTTCCGCCCGTCAGATAGAGGCCGCTCGTATCGCCATGACCCGCCACGTGCGTCGTGGCGGCAAAGTGTGGATCCGTTTGTTCCCGGACAAGCCTGTCACGGTCAAGCCGGCCGAGACTCGTATGGGTTCGGGCAAGGGCAACCCCGAGTTCTGGGTCGCGGTGGTAAAGCCGGGGCGGGTCATGTTCGAACTGGCCGGTGTGAACGAGGCGCTAGCCCGTTCGGCCATGGAACGCGCCATCCAGAAGCTGCCCATAAAGGCCCGCTTTGTCACCCGGGCCCGTCAAGAAGAAGTTGAGGTGTAAATGAGCCTCCCCTCCGAACTTCGGCAATTGAACGACGACGAGTTGTCGCAACGGCTCGGCGAAGCTAAGGAAGAGCTGTTCAACCTGCGTTTTCAGCTGGCCATGGGCAAGCAGGACAATTCGGCGCGTATGGGCCAGGTCCGCCGCGAGGTGGCTCGTGCTCTCACCTTGCAGGCAGAGCGCAAAGCGGGTGCCCCCCGAGCGGTAGCTGCCTCCGGGGCGGGCAAGAAGGCCGACAAGAGAGCCGACAAGAGAAAGGTGGCACGCTGATGGCTGATACCAGCCCTGACGGCGGAGCCGAAGAACTGGCCCCGGCCGAGGGCGCGCCGGTCGAGGGCGCGCCGGTCGAGGACGCGTCGGCCGAGTCGGCGCCTGCCGACACGGTGAAGGCGCCCGCGGTGGCCGAGCAGAAGGCTGCGACCGCGCCCAAGCTGCCATCGCCCACGGGCCAGGCCCGGCCGGGCCAAGCGGCCCCGGAGACTGAGCCCCGCTCGGGACGGCGCAAGGTGCGCGAGGGGATTGTCGCCTCGAACGCTATGGACAAGACAGTGATCGTCGTTGTCGTCGAACGGGTGCGGCACGCCCGTTACGCCAAGACGGTGCAGCGCACGAAGCGCCTCTACGCCCACGACGAGGCCAACGACGTCAAGGTCGGCGACCGCGTGCGCCTGACCGAGACGCGTCCCATGTCCAAACTGAAGCGTTGGCGCGTCGAGCAAGTTCTCGAGCGGGCGCGATAGGGGGCCGGACATGATCCAGCAAGAAAGCCGTTTGCGCATCGCCGACAACTCCGGCGCCCGTGAAGTCCTTTGCATCAAGGTGCTCGGAGGGTCCCGTCGGCGCTACGCGTCCATAGGGGATATTTTCGTCGCCACCGTCAAGGACGCCATTCCCGGTGCGAACGTGAAGAAGGGCGACGTCGTCAAGTGCGTCGTCGTGCGGACAAGGAAGGAAAAGCGGCGCCCGGACGGCAGCTACATCCGTTTCGACGAGAACGCTGCAGTTCTCATAAATGACCAGTTGCAGCCTCGGGGCACGCGCATATTCGGGCCCGTGGGCAGAGAGCTGAGGGACAAGCGCTTCATGCGCATCGTCTCGCTCGCTCCGGAGGTGTTGTAGAGAATGAAGATCCGCAAGGGTGACAACGTGGTCGTGCTGTCCGGCAAGGACAAGGGCCGCCGCGGCGAGGTCGTCCGGGCCCTGCCCAAGGAAGGACGCATCATCGTCGAGGGCGTACACCGTGTAAAGCGCCACCAGCGCACGACCCAGGTGCGCAAGCGCGCCGGTATCATCGAAAAGGACCTGGCTGTGCCGGTTTCCACCGTCGCTTTGGTCTGCCCGAAGGAGCACACGCCCACGCGTGTGGCGTACCGCGTCACCGAAGGTTCCAAGAGCCGGGTTTGTGTTCGTTGCGGCGAGGGTCTCTGATGTCGCCGGCCGGTAAGGGTTCTCCGGGCAAAGGTGGCAAGGCGGCCGGCGGTAAGGCGGGCGGCAAGACCAGCAAGGGCTCCGCGAGCAGGGCCACCGCTACCCGGCGGCCGACGCCTCCGGGCGCCGCACCTTCGGGCCGCGGTGCCTCGTCTCGGGCGGGCGCAGCTGTCAAAGCGGCTCCCGGGAAGCCGGCGCGCCCCAGCGAGAGGCCGCGGTTGCGGACGCGTTATGCGAGCGAGATCCGTGGTTCTCTGCAGAACGAGCTGGGGCTGGCCAACACGATGCTCGTGCCCCGCATGGAGAAGATCGTGCTTAACATGGGCGTAGGCAAGGCCGTGGCCCAGGCCTCGCTCCTCGAGGGAGCCGTCAGGGACCTCACCGTGATAAGCGGGCAGAGGCCCATCGTGACCAAGGCCAAGAAGTCGATCGCCGCGTTCAAGTTGCGCCAGGGCAACGCTATCGGGGCCAAGGTCACCCTGCGGGGCGACCGGATGTGGGAGTTTTTCGACAGGCTCATCTCCCTGGCCATCCCCCGGATACGTGACTTCCGGGGCTTGTCGCCGAAGGGTTTCGACGGACGCGGCAACTACACCTTCGGCGTCAACGAGCAGCTGATATTCCCCGAGATCGAGTACGACAAGATTGATGCCCCCAGAGGCATGGACGTGACCATCGTGACCACGGCCCGGACGGACGCCGAGGGGCGTGCCCTGTTGGATGCTTTCGGTTTTCCTTTCCGCAAGGACGGTGCCGCTTGATGTGTTCCCCTCTCGAACCAGTCCTGAGCCAGGCTTAGGAGCAAGGACGACATGGCCAAAAAGGCTTTGGTAATAAAGTCGCAGCGCAAACCCAAGTTCAAGGTCAGGGCTTATACGCGGTGCCGGCGATGCGGGAGGCCGCATTCCGTGCTGCGCAAGTTCGGGCTCTGCCGTATCTGCCTGCGTGAGCTCGTCCACGCCGGCGAGATCCCAGGCGTCACCAAGTCGAGCTGGTAGGAGGCTGCGCCATGACGATGACTGACCCCGTCGCCGACATGTTGACCAGGTTGCGCAATGCGAACGTGGCCCACCATGACACGACTCGGATGCCTTCTTCCAAGCTGAAGGAGGCGCTTGCCGCCATCCTCCTGCGGGAGGGCTATATTTCGGACTTCAAGGTCGTGAGCGATGACAAGCGGCCGGGGCGGTTCCTCGAAGTGACGATGAAGTACGCCTCCGACCGCACTCGCACCATCTCGGGGCTACGGCGCGTGTCCAAGCCCGGCCTGCGCGTCTACACCGGGGCCGACAAGTTGCCCCGGGTGTTCGGCGGGCTCGGCGTTGCTGTTTTGTCCACCAGCCAGGGGCTCATGACCGACCGCGAGGCGCGCAAGCGCCGGGTCGGTGGCGAGATCCTCTGTTTCGTCTGGTGATGATGGTTCTGATTGAGTCGAGGAGCATCCCGTGTCTCGTATAGGTAGGACCCCAGTGCCGGTCCCCTCCGGTGTCAAGGTGGCCCTCGAGGGCCGCTCCGTCACCGTCAGCGGACCGCGCGGTTCTCTCAGCCACGAGGTGGCCGGGGAAATAACCGTGCGCCAAGAGGGCGAGGAGCTCGTGGTTGAGCGCCCCGACGACGAACGGCGCAGTCGGTCCCTGCACGGGCTTACGCGCACGCTCGTCAGCAACATGGTCGTGGGCGTGACCAATGGCTTTGCCAAGGACCTGGAAATCGTAGGGGTCGGTTACCGGGTGACGCCCAAGGGCCCTACGACCCTCGAACTGGCCTTGGGCTACAGCCATTCCATCACGGTGGAGGCTCCTTTGGGGATAACCTTCGAGGCGCCCTCGGCCACCCGCATAACCGTGCGCGGCAACGACAAGCAGGCCGTGGGCGAAGTGGCAGCCAAGATCCGCAAGCTCCGCCCGCCTGAGCCCTACAAGGGCAAGGGCGTGCGTTACGCAGGCGAAGTGGTCCGGCGCAAGGCCGGCAAGGCGGCGAAGTGAGGACCATATGAGCAACGTAAAGGACAAGCAGAGCGCTCGTACTCGGCGGCACTTCCGTGTGCGCAAAAAGGTACACGGCACCGAGGCGCGCCCGCGTCTCGCCGTCTTCCGCTCCAACCAGCACGTTGTAGCCCAGGTCATTGATGATGTCTCTGGGCGCACCCTTGCGGCTGCATCGTCGCTCGAGGCCCCTGTACGCGCCGCCGGCCCGACCGGCAACCGCGCCGCGGCGACGGCCGTAGGAAAGCTCGTTGCAGAAAGAGCCAAAGCGGCCGGGGTGACCAAGGTCGCTTTCGACCGCGGCGGCTTCATGTACCACGGCAGGGTCGCCGCTCTGGCTGACGCTGCTCGAGAATCCGGACTGGAGTTTTAGGGCAGATGGCCGAGCAGCAGCAATACCAGGACCGAACGATCAAGGTCAACCGTGTAGCCAAGGTCGTAAAGGGCGGCCGCCGCTTCAGTTTCGCCGCTCTCATGGTGATCGGGGATGGCGCCGGCACCGTCGGCCTGGGGTACGGAAAGGCCAAAGAGGCAGGCCTGGCCGTTCAAAAGGGGATCGAGGAGGCCAAGAAGAGCCTCTGCCGGGTGCCCTTGGCCGGGTCGACCATAACTCATCCCGTCATAGGCGAGGCCGGTGCCGGGCGAGTCCTGCTGAAGCCGGCCGCTCCCGGTACCGGGGTCATAGCCGGAGGTGCGGCACGGCCCATCCTCGAGCTCGCCGGAGTGCGCGACGTAGTGGCCAAATCGCTGGGGTCGTCCAACAGCATCAACGTGGCCCAGGCGACCATGGCCGGCCTGCGGGCGCTCATGCGCCCCGACGAGATAGCGCGTCGGCGCGGCCTGTCCCCCGAGGAGATCACTCCCAGTGGTGTCCTGCGGGCCTACAACGAAGCCCAGCGGGCCGCACACATGCCCACGGAGGTGGCGTGATGGCCGAGGGCCACATCGACGTGAAGCAGGTCCGGTCGGGCATCGGTAACACGCCCAAGCACCGTGGCACGCTGCGCGCGCTCGGCCTTGGCCGTATCGGTCGGACAGCGGTCCTGCCGGACCGCCCGGAAATTCGCGGAATGGTGGCTCGGGTGACGCACCTCGTCGAGGTTGCCCCCCACGAAGGGGCGGTACCGGAGCGAACCATACGACGTAAAGGGGCACGTAAGTGAAAGTCCACGATCTTCAGCCCGCTCCGGGCTCGTCCCGGCCGCGCCGACGCGTCGGGCGCGGCATCGCCGGCAAAGGTGGCAAGACGGCGGGTCGCGGTACTAAGGGCGACAAGGCCCGCGGTCAGAGCAAACCCGGTTTCGAGGGCGGCCAGCTGCCCCTGACCCAGCGCATACCCAAGCTGAAGGGCTTCAAGAACCCCTTCAGGGTCGAGTATGTGGTGGTAAACCTCGAGACCATCGAGCAACTCGGTTCGTCTGAGGTCAATCCCGAAGTCTTGCGCGAGGCTGGGCTCGTGGCCAAGAAGGGCCTCGTCAAGGTCCTAGGCCGGGGGGAGCTCACCCGGCATGTCAACGTCTCCGCCCACGCGTTCTCGGCCTCGGCCGCGGCCGCCATCCAGGCCACGGGCGGTTCGGTGGAGATCCTGCCGCCGCCTTTCGGTCATGGCCGACCGCCCGCCCGGGGCAACGCGCTCACCAGTCGGTAGCCGGGAACTGCTAGGACTGGGGACCGAGAATGACTTCCGCGGACGCTTGGGCACAGCCCACTGGGACACAGGAGTAGTTCGGGACCGCCGCTATGCCAATACCTACCAGCATCCGGAACTTGAAAAACGCGTTCCTGATCGGGGACCTGCGTAACAAGATCATCTTCACGCTGTTCATCATCGCCGTCTACCGGCTGGGCGACAACATCATCTGCCCCGGGATCGACTTCAATGCGGTTCAGTCGCTCGCCTCGGCGGCCAACAAGGGCGGCGTCATCGCCTACCTCAACCTTTTCTCGGGCGGCGCCCTGACAAAGATGGCGGTGTTCGGCCTCGGGATCATGCCCTACATCACCAGCTCGATCATCATCCAGCTGCTGATGGTGGTCATCCCCAAGTTCGAACAATGGCGGGAAGAGGGCCCGAGCGGCCAGCGCAAGCTCACCCAGGTCACCCGGTACATGACTATCGCCCTCGCCATCATGCAGTCGACGGGGCTCGCCTACGCCTTCCACAACGGCGGCGGGGGACTGATCGGGGGAACGCCGCTCAACGTGGACCTCATCCCGGACTTCACCGTCCCCCGGGTCCTGCTGATCGTGCTCACGATGACCGGCGGCACCGTGGTCGTCATGTGGCTGGCCGAGCTCGTCACCCAGCGGGGGATCGGCCAGGGCATGTCAGTGCTCATCTTCACCAACGTGATCTCCGGCCTGCCCACCCAGGGCGACGCCCTGCTCAAGTCGGCTGGTTGGCCCAAGTTCACGTTCCTGGTGGCGTTGGCCCTGTTCTTCCTGGTGGCGATCGTGTTCGTCGAGCTTTGCCAACGCCGGATACCGGTGACCTTCGCTAAGAGAGTCGTAGGCCGCCGAATGTACGGCGGCCAAAGCACCTACATCCCGATGAAGCTCAACACCGGTGGTGTGGTGCCCATCATCTTTGCCGCCTCCGTCCTGTACTTCCCGATCCTCATATCCAACGTCTTCCCCAGCACGGGCTGGGGCAAGGACGTCCAGACATGGATCAGCACCCACCTGGCACAGCCGAGCAACATCGTCTACGTGCTCTTGTACGGCGGCCTCATCTTGGTGTTCGCCTACTTCTATGCCGGCATCACCTTCGACCCTCACCAGCAGGCGGAGGTCATACGCAAACAGGGCGGCTACATCCCCGGCATCCGGCCCGGGTACCCCACCGAGCGCCACTTGCAGAACATCCTCTACCGGATCACCCTCCCCGGGGCGTTGTTCCTGGCCCTGGTGGCCTTGCTCCCTTCGATCTTCCTCGCCATCTGGAACATCCAGAACTACCCCTTTGCCGGCACAACGCTGCTCATCGCCGTCGGCGTGGCCCTGCAGACCATGCAGCAGGTAGACAGCCAGCTCATGTTGCGTAACTACGAAGGGTTCCTCCGATAATGGCCGAGCCCGCCGCGGACGCGACTCTTCGCATGGTGGTCCTTGGGCGCCAGGGGTCGGGCAAGGGGACCCAGGCCGCCCGCCTATCGGCCACCTACGGGCCGCCCCACGTCTCGACGGGCGATGCGTTCCGCGCCGCAGCTGCCAGTGGCTCTGAGCTCGGGCGTACCCTCAAGTCCTATATGGACAGGGGCGAGCTCGTGCCCGACGACGTTGTCGTGGGCGTGATCAGGGAGCACCTGTTCGGGCCCGGTGCACCCGCCGGTTTCATCCTCGACGGCTTCCCACGCACCGTGGCCCAGGCCGAGGCGTTGGCTGAAATGGCCAGCTTGCGGGGCATCGACATCGTGATCGACCTGGAGGCCGATACCGAGGAGGTGCTGCAACGCATGGCGGGTAGACGCGTGTGCACCAAGTGCGGCGCCACCTACAACATTGTCGACAACCCGACCAAGGTGCCCGGCTCCTGCGACGCCTGCGGGGGGTCACTGGCACAGCGCGACGACGACACCGAAGACGCCATTCGCCGCCGCCTCGAGATCTACGAGACCACCACCGCCCCCCTCATCGACTGGTACCGGCAACGTGGCCTGTTGGTCGCGGTCAATGCTGTCGGCGATGTGGACGCTGTCACAGCCCGCGTGGTGGCCGCGGTGGAGGGGGCCCGCCAGGCCAAGGCTGCCGGTCAAAAGAGCGCCGCTAGCCAGAGCAAGGGCAAGGGTACCCTGGGGACATGAGGCGCCGGCCCGACGAGATAGCCAAGATGCGCAAGGCGGGCCGGGTGGTAGCGGAGATGCTGGAAGTCACTTCCGGCGGCGTCAGGCCGGGGGTGACGACGGCGCAATTGGACAAATTGGCCCGCGAAGTGCTTGAACGGCGAGGTGCGCGTTCCAACTTCCTCGGCTATCACGGTTTTCCCGCGGTCATCTGCACGTCCCCCAACAATGTCATCGTCCACGGGATACCGGGCCCGTACGTCGTCCAGGAAGGAGACATCATCTCGCTCGATTGCGGGGCCATCATCGAGGGCTACCACGGTGACGCGGCGGTGACGGTGCCGGTGGGGGAAGTCCCACCCAAGGTCGACAAGCTCATACGGGTGACAGAAGAGGCGCTGCAAGCGGGCATAGCCCAACTAGTCGAAGGCAACCGTCTCCACGATGTGGGCCTCGCCGTCCAGACGGTGGCCGAGGGTGCCGGCTTCTCGGTGGTGAAGGGCTACGTGGGCCACGCCATAGGGACCCAGATGCACGAAGACCCCGCCGTCCCCAACTACTGGCCCGGCACCCCGGGCCCCAAGCTGCGCACCGGCATGGTGTTCGCTGTCGAGCCCATGGTCAACGTGGGTGGTGAAGAGACGGTGGTGATGGACGATGGCTGGACCGTGGTAACGGTGGACGGGAGCCTGTCGGCGCATTTCGAGCACACGATCGCCGTGACCGACGACGGTCCCGAGGTCCTGACCGTCCCCGGTTGAGCCGCGCCGCTGCCCGGACGGGCTCAGGTCGCGAGGGCCGGCACTCGGACGGGCGGCACCCGGCCAGGCTACGCTTGGACGGTACGGCCTGCGTGCGCTACCATCTAAGCCCGTCCCCCACGGGGCTAGGCGAGTGCGTCCACCGACGCCCAACGCCTGCCTCAACGGGCAAGGCCGCTCTAGGGGGGTTTTTCCTGAAACCCCTATTAGCCGAGGTAGAGACCCTGTGAAAGTACGCCCCAGCGTCAAACCGATGTGCGACAACTGCAAAGTGATCCGCCGGCATGGCCGGGTCATAGTGATCTGCAAGAACAATCCCCGCCACAAGCAGCGGCAGGGTTAGGAGGCCCGCGCATGGCCCGTATCGCGGGGGTTGACATCCCACGAGAGAAGCGGCTCGAGATTTCTCTCACCTACATCTTCGGCATCGGCCGGACAACCTCGAACCAGGTGTGCACGGCCACTGGGGTCAACCGGGACACCCGGGTACGTGACCTCACGGACGAGGAAGTGGCCAAGCTCAGGGCGTGGATCGACGCCAACCTAAAGGTTGAAGGGGACCTGCGCCGCGACGTGGCCCAGGACATCAAGCGCAAGATCGAGATCGGCTCCTACCAAGGCATTCGCCATAGGCGTGGTCTTCCGGTGCGGGGCCAGCGGACGCATACCAATGCCCGGACCCGAAAGGGCCCGAAGAAGACCGTGGCGGGCAAAAAGAAGCTAAGGAAGCACTAGAAGATGCCAAAACCCAAGCCCGGCGGTCGGCGTCCTCGTCGCCGCGAGCGCAAAAACGTCGCTTACGGAGTGGCGCACATCAAGAGCTCTTTCAACAACACCATTGTTTCCATCAGCGACCTGGAGGGCAATGTGCTCGCCTGGGCCTCCGCGGGCAACGTCGGTTTCAAGGGGTCGCGCAAGTCCACGCCCTTCGCCGCGCAGTTGGCTGCCGAGGCCTGTGCCCGGCGGGCCATGGAGCACGGGGTACGCAAGGTCGACGTGCTGGTGAAAGGTCCGGGCTCCGGTCGTGAAACGGCCGTCCGTTCCCTGATGAACACCGGGATCGAGGTCGCGGGCATCAAGGACGTCACTCCCATACCCCACAACGGTTGTCGTCCCAAGAAGCGCCGGAGGGTCTGAGCGAATGGCACGATACATCGGTCCGGTGTGCCGCCTCTGCCGGCGCGAAAAGATGAAGCTGTTCCTAAAGGGCCCCAAGTGCGACTCGATGAAGTGCCCGATCGAGCGCCGGCCCTACCCACCCGGGGAGCACGGCCGGGACCGGGCCCGTCAAGGCTCCGAGTACCTGACCCAGCTGCGAGAGAAGCAGAAGGCGCGTCGCATCTATGGCGTCCTGGAGAAGCAGTTCCGCAACTACTACGAGGAGGCCAACCGCCAGCAGGGGATCACCGGCGAGAACCTTCTACGCATGCTCGAGTTGCGCCTCGACAACGTAGTCTTCCGGGCCAACTGGGGTGCCAGCCGCTCCCAGGCCCGTCAGTTGGTCCGCCACGGCCATGTCCTCGTCAACGGCAAGCGTGTGACCATCCCCTCTTACAGGGCGCGGCGAGGCGACGTGGTCTCGCTCAAAGACAAGACGCGCAGCATGATCGTTGTCCGTCACAACCTCGATACCCTGGGTCGTCAGATCCCGCCTTGGCTCGACGCCGGGGGGGAAGGTTTTGAGGTCACGGTCCGCGACCTGCCCATGCGCGAGCACATCGACGTGCCCGTGCGTGAATCGCTGATCGTCGAGCTCTTTTCAAAGTAACGCTCTGCCAGGAGGGCAGCCGCAATGCTTATCATCCAACGCCCTGCCGTCGAACCGCTCGGCGAAGAAGAAGACAATCGTCAACGTTTTGCCATCGGGCCCCTGGAGCCTGGCTTCGGGCACACCCTGGGGGTGTCCCTGCGCCGCACGCTGTTGTCATCGATACCGGGCGCAGCTGTCACCCAGGTGCGCTTCGACGACGCCCTGCACGAGTTCACGACGCTGCCCGGTGTCAAAGAAGACGTCACCGACATCATCCTCAACTTCAAAGACATTGTCCTGCGAGTGGAGAGCGATGAGCCGGTCACCTTGCGCCTCGATGCCCGTGGCCCGGGCGCTGTGACTGCCGGTGATATCCAGACGACCGCCGACGTCGAGATCCTCAACCCCGGCCTTCACCTGGCCACCATCAACGCCAAGGGTCGCCTGGCCTGCGACATCACCGTGGAGAGGGGACGGGGCTATGTCTCGGCGGACCGCAACAAGCGGTCCTCGACGATCGGCGTCATCCCCGTCGACTCGATCTTCTCGCCCCTGCGCCTGGTGTCGTTCTCCGTGGAGCCGGCCCGGGTGGAGCAGTCCACCAACTACGACCGCCTGGTCCTCGACATCACCACCGACGGTTCGATAACGCCCCGCGAGGCTCTGGCGTCGGCCGGGAGCACAATGCGGTCGCTGTTCGGCCTGGTCGCCGACATGAGCGAATCGCCGCAAGGCCTTGTATTGGGCGAGGTGACCGGTGCCGGCACCGGCTCACCGGATCTCGACCTGCCCATCGAAGAGCTGGATCTCTCCGAGCGCCCTCGTAACTGCTTGAAGAGGGCCCAGATCAATACGGTGGGAGAGCTTGTGTCCAAGACCGAAGACGACCTTTTGGCTATCACCAACTTCGGCCAGAAGTCGCTCGATGAGGTCCTCCAGAAACTGGACGAGAGAGGTCTCTCGCTCCGTGGCAAGCAGGGGCAATAACTGTGGCTGGTATACCTGGTCGTCCGAAGAAAGGCCGCCGCTTCGGCGGCGACGCCGCCCACCAGAAGGCGATGATGGGCAACCTCGTGGCCTCTCTCATCGCGGCCGAGGGCCTCATCACCACCGAAGCCAAGGCCAAGGCCTTGCGACCGGCGTTCGAGAAGTGCCTGACCAAGGCCAAGAAGGGTGGCGTGGAGCACCACCGCCAGGTGGTGGCGTTCATCCGTGACAAAGACATGGCCCACAAGCTCTTCGCCGAGATAGCGCCCCGTTACGCCGAGCGGCCCGGGGGCTATACCCGGATCCTAAAACTCGGGCCTCGGCACGGTGACAACGCCCCCATGGCCCGCATCGAGCTCGTCTGACCCGCCGGGGTCAGCCACGCCTACAACAGGTCTGAGCCCTTCCCCGTCGGGCGGCACCGTAGCCGGCACGCTGTTCCCGGTTGACATCCCGGCTGGTGGTACCTCCGTCCCGGCAGTGGTAGCGACGGGGGCCGTTACCGGGCCCTTGGCGGCGCGTCGGGTGCGTCTGCTCGTCGCCTACCTGGGGACCTCTTTTCACGGCTTCGCCGCCCAGCGCGGTGTGTACACGGTCGCCGGTGCCCTCGGCGGTGCCCTGGAGCGGGCCCTGCGGCACCCCGTAGTGCTGACCTGCGCCGGACGTACCGACGCCGGGGTGCATGCCTGGGGACAGGTGGTGACCACCGACATTGACGCCGGTGCCGACCTCGACCGGGCCCAGCGGTCCGTCAACAAGATGCTGGCGCCCAACGTTTCGGTGCGCGTGGCGGAGTGGGCCTCTGCGGGCTTTGACGCCCGGCGTTCGGCCCTGTCCCGCACCTACCGTTACAGTCTCTCCGGCGCTCCGTGGCCGGACCCGTTCACGGTTCTCACCTCTTGGCATGTGGGGGTGCCTCTCGACCTGCGCGCCATGCAGGCCGCCTGCGATGCCATTTTGGGCGTTCATGACTTTTCATCGTTCTGCCACGCCGTACGAGGCCGGCCGGGCCCGATCGTGCGCCGGGTCTTGCGGGCCGAGTGGTCTGACCTGGGAGAAGGTCGCTACCAGTTTGAGATCGAGGCGGCCTCGTTTGGCCACCAGATGGTGCGCTCAATAGTCGGGACTCTCGTCGAGGTGGGCACCGGCCGGCGCAAGGCCGGTGAGACAGCCTCTGTCCTGGCGGCCCGGGCCAGAGCCGCGGCCGGGCCGGTGGCCCCTCCCCACGGTCTGTGCCTGTGGGAGGTCAAGTACCGGGTGCCCTAGGGGATCCCCAGGTACTTGTGCGTTTGTAGGCTGAGGCGCCACTGCGGGTGGGCCAGGCAGTACCCGATGGCCATCGCCGTGTTCCTCTCCCGTGCCGGGCCGTCCATCGGCTGGAGCGAGAACCGCTCGAAGCTCATGTCCTCGAACGCCTCGGGCGGCGCCGCCTGCTGCGGGTAGACAAGTTTGAGCTCATGGCCGTGGTCGAGCTTCAATGCCGCCCCCGCTTTGGGGCTGACGCAGACCCAGTCCAGCCCGGGCGGGGGCTCCCGGGTCCCGTTGGTCTCCACGCCGACGCTGAACCCGGCCCGGTGGAAGGCGTCGACGGCCGGAGCGTCTAGTTGCAACAGCGGCTCGCCCCCCGTGCACACGACGTACGGTTCGGCCCGGGCGTGGCGCGGGGCGCCCCAGGCCGCCGCCACCGCCCCCGCCAGCTCCTCAGGGGACCTGAACCGGCCACCCCCGGGGCCGTCCGTGCCGACGAAGTCGGTGTCGCAGAACTGGCACACCGCTCGGGAGCGGTGCTCCTCGTGCCCGGTCCACAGGTTGCAGCCGGTAAAGCGGCAGAACACGGCGGGACGGCCGGCATGAGCCCCCTCGCCTTGGAGCGTGTAAAAGATCTCTTTGACCAGGTAGAGCATCAACCGCGCTCGTACGTGGCCGCCTGAGCCAGCAACGAGAGGCACCGGTGCTCTTCGCCCTCGTCCAGGTCGCGGGCGCTCCTGACGGCGAGCGGCCGTATGGCAATGCCGCCGCGAGGGTTGAAGTCCCCGTAGACACGGAGGTACCGGGGCGAGATCCTGCCGCACAAGTCGTCTGCCACCCTGTTCACACAGTCTTCATGGAAGGCGCCGTGGTTGCGGTAGCGCATCAGGTACAGCTTCAGGCTCTTGCTCTCGACGCAGAGACGACCTGGTACGTAGCCGATGTGCAGGCGCCCGTAATCGGGTTGGCCGGTCACCGGGCACAGGCAGGTGAACTCGCTGCATAGCAGGCAGACGGCCCAGGTAGCGGCCGGGTGCGGGTTGTCGAAGACCTCCAGGACGGCGGCGTCAGGGTTGTCGTACCGGTATGTCGTCACACCGCCGAGCGCTGTGAGTCGGGGCTCCGTGGGCACCGGCCCACAGTAGGGCGTGCTCCGGGGCGTCCGGTGCGGGGGGCGCCGGGCAGGCCTCACTTCGGCTGCCCGAACGTCGGAGGTTAGGTGATTGGGACTACACCCTCGGCTTTGTGTAGAAAGTAGGGGTCATGTCGATTAGCACAACGGCCGCCCCGCCCGTGAGCCCGGCCAAGCCGATAAGCCCTGCGGACTACCGACCGGCGTTGGTCAACGTCGGCACCATCGTCTGGCTCGCCTCCGAGCTGATGTTCTTCAGCGGCCTGTTCGCCGCCTACCTGACGCTCCGGGCCGCCACCCCCGTGTGGCCACCGTTCCACGATGTCGTCGACCCGAAGACCGTCGGTGTGGCGACCGTCGTACTCGTACTGTCCTCGGGGACCATGCAGCTCGCTGTCCGGGAGGTCCACCGCAACAACCTGGCCGGCTTCCGGGTCTGGTTGGCCTTTACATGGGCCCTGGGCGCCATCTTCGAGTTCATGCAGGTCGTCGACTATGCGACGCGCAACTTCTCGCTCCAGCAGAGCGCGTACAGTGGGGCGTTCTATCTCTTAACCGGCATCCACTTCCTCCACGTCCTCGGCGGCTTGGCCGCCATGGTCTTCATGTACCTGCGGTCTCTCAACCCGCGGATCCGCTTCGGGGGGCACCGCAGCGCCCCGCACGTAGAAATGCTCTCCTACTACTGGCACTTCGTAGACGTCGTCTGGGTTGCCCTGTACGCGATGATCTTCTTGCTCCCATCGACCAAATGACCGCTCCCAGCGACCAGGGAAAAAGACGGCGCCGGACGCTGCTGGGACCGGGCGCGCTAGTAGGTGCGGCGATGGTGGTCTTCGCTGTGCTGGTGTGGACTGGCTCGGCCCCCGCCCAGACCAAGCCGGTCAGCACCGGCCCGGTCGACATCCAGGCAGGCCAGATCCTCTACAACGGTCACTGCGCTTCTTGCCACGGGATCGGCGGTGTCGGGTCCAAAGGGCCGGAGCTACTGAACGTCGGCCCTGCGGCGGTCGATTTCTTCCTTTCCACCGGGCGCATGCCCCTCGCCTCTCCCAACCTAGAGCCACAGCCGCATACGCCCTACTTCAACCCGGCCCAGATCGCCGACATTGTCGCCTACATCAACGCCCTGGACGTCGAGCACGGTACGCCTGGGCCCGGGATCCTTGATGTCACTCCGGCGTGCAGCAACCAAACGAGCGATTGCCCCACCCTCTCAGAGGGCGACCAGCTGTTCCTTCTGAACTGCGCCCAGTGCCACGACGCCTCGGGGGCAGGCGGGATGCTGAGCCATGGCTACGTGGTGCCCAGCGTGCGCCAGGCGACGGAGACTCAGATAGCCGAGGCCATTAGGGTCGGTCCCCGTCCCATGCCCAACTTCGGCCCGGGCCAGCTCACCAACCAGCAGGTGTCCGCCATCGCCGACTATGTGTACAACTTGAGCCACACAAAGGATCCCGGCGGCCTGGGGATCGCCAACTTCGGCCCCGTCCCAGAAGGGTTCGTGGGCGTCATCTTCGGGCTGGGCGTCCTGCTGCTAGTGGCCCGGCTGATCGGGAACAGGGGATAGCCCGATGGCAGAAAACCGGATAGCCGAGGGCCCGATGGCAGAAACCGGGACCGCAGCAGAACAGTTGCCGAGGGTCTTCACCGGCACCCACGACAACCTTGACGGAGCCGACGGGCACACGGCGTGGCCCAATGACGTGCCCCCGGGCCAGGACGACACCTGGTTCCCGCTGCGCGACGACCCCTGGAAAGCCCGGCGGATGGAGTACATCATCGCCGCCTTCTGGGGCATTACGGCGGTGTGCGGGATCGGCCTTATGATCGTCTACTGGACCGGTGGCCAAGCTCAGTACGAGGGGGCGTTGTTGCTCCTCGCCTTCGCCAGCCTGGGGACGGGCCTGGTGCTGTGGGCGCGTTTTTTGCTGCCAGGTCATGACATTACGGCCAGCCGGGGCGGGCACGTCTCCGACCCAGAGGAGAGGGCCGCCATCGTCGAGTCGCTGTCGCGGGGGACCGAGGCGATGCTGTCCCGGCGGGGCTTCTTGCTAAAGAAGGTCCTGGTGCCGGTGGGAGGGATCTTCGGCATCGCCGCCATATGGCCGCTCGCCTCACTCGGCATCCGTCCGGGCGACGCTCTCTACCACACGAAGTGGTACCCGGGGGCGCGCTTGGTCACCGAGGACGGCAACGCGCTGCACGTTGACGACGTCATGGTGGACGGGCTCCTCACGGTGTTCCCGGAGGGTTACATAGACGACGCCAGTTCGGGAGCGGTCGTCCTCAACATCGGAGGAGCGCCCATCCAGGCCCGCCGCGGCCAGGCCGATTTCGAGGTGGTCTCGGGGGCTAACGGCATCGTTTGCTTCTCCAAGATCTGTACTCATGCCGGCTGCGCTGTGAGCCTGTTCAACGTCCTCACCATGCAGCTCATCTGTCCTTGCCACCAGTCGACTTTCAACATCCTCCAGGACTGCTCACCGGTGTTCGGCCCGGCCTCCCGGCCCCTGCCCCAGCTTCCCCTGCTCGTCGACGCCGAGGGTTACCTGATCGCCCGCAGCGACTTCATCGAGCCCGTCGGGCCCGGTTTTTGGAACAGGTCAGGCGACTGAGCATGAGCAACATGGCCGAACGGTCGGCGGCCCGCAAGCGGGCGAAACTCGAGCAGCAGGCGCTGGACTGGGCGGACGACCGCTTGGGGTCGTCAAAATGGCTCCGGTCGGCCCTGGACAAGATCTTCCCGGACCACTGGTCGTTCATGGTCGGCGAGATCGCCATGTACTGCTTCGTCATCCTGCTGGCCACGGGCATCTACCTGGCGCTGTTCTACAACGCCTCCAGTGCCATCGTCGTGTACCACGGGCCCTACAAGGCACTGGACGGCCAGTCCATGACCGAGGCCTACGCCTCGGTCATCAACATCTCGTTCAGCGTGCGCGCCGGGTTGGTGATGCGCCAGGCCCACCACTGGGCGGCCGTCATATTCATGGCCGCCATCACGTTCCACATGGGCCGTATATTCTTCACGGGCGCCTTCCGCCGGCCCCGCGAGATCAACTGGATCATTGGCGTCACGCTGTTGCTGGTGGCCATGCTGGAAGGCTTCTCGGGCTATTCGCTCCCCGATGACCTGCTCTCCGGCTCAGGCTTGCGGGTCGTGTTCTCCATCATCCAGTCCATACCCTTGATCGGCTCGTGGCTGGCCTTCAACCTTTGGGGTGGCGCCTTCCCCGGCTCGGGGGTCTTTTTCGAGAGGCTGTTCCTGATCCACGAGTTTTTGTTCCCCCTTTTGTTAGCGGGCCTGCTCGGCGGGCACCTGGCCATACTCTGGCACCAAAAACACACCGACTTCGCCGGCCCCGGCAAGACCGAGCACAACATCGTGGGCAGCCGGCTTTGGCCCCAGTACGCGATCAAGTCTACGGCGCTGCTCACTTTCGTGGCCGCTGTGATCTTCGGCCTGGGCGGTCTGGTCCAGATCAACCCCATCTGGGTCTTCGGCCCGTACGAGGCGGCACGCTCAAGCGCCGGGACCCAGCCCGACTGGTACGTGGGATGGCTTGACGGCGCCATGCGCCTATGGCCGCACTGGGAGTTCCGCAGCTTTGGCCACGAGATCGCCAACCCCTTCTTCCCCGGCATACTCCTGCCCGGCCTCGTCTTCACCGTCATTTACGCCTGGCCTTGGCTCGACAAGCGCCTGTACGCCGACTACGGAGAGCACAACTTGCTTGACCGCCCCCGCGACAAGCCCTTGCGTACCTCGCTGGGGGTGGCGGCCCTCCTGTTCTTCGTCGACTTGACGCTGGCCAGCGCCACCGACGTTATTGGCAACGGCCTGCAAATCTCCTTCGAGCGGCTGATCGAGATCCTCCAGTACGGCTCTTTCATCGGGCCGATCGTGGGAGGCCTGGTGGCCTATCGGGTCTGCATACTGCTCCAGGGCGGAAAGGTCCACCCGATCCAGCGGCCGGTCGGCGGGATCATCACCCGCGACGCGCACGGCGCTTACCATACGTTGGGCGCCGACCACGGTGGCAATGGCCACGACGGCAATGGGCACGACGGCCACGGTGAGGACGAGCCATTAGAGCGGGTGGCAGTTGGCCATGGTGACCCCGGGGGCGGAGACGGGGCGTCGGCCGCCCTGGGCGGCGACCGCCTCGGTAGCCCCGGCACGTTCGGTACCGGTACCCTCGGTGGGGCCACGAGTGGCGGCGGGGGTGACCCTGCGCCGGCTGAGTAGGCGCGGTTTTAGCGGCTGCTCAAGCTGCTAGAAAGTCCGTGCTGAACGCACATGGGCCGTTCTGGCACAAGTAGCGTAGGACCGTGCCGCGCGTCCTATCGATGGTCCTGGCCGGGGGTGAGGGCAAGCGCCTCCTGCCTCTGACCCTGGACCGTGCCAAGCCCGCCGTCCCCTTTGGGGGCCACTACCGCTTGATCGATTTCGCCCTATCAAACCTGGCCAATGCGGGCTTCCTGCGGGTCGTGGTGCTGACCCAGTACAAGAGCCACAGTCTTGACCTGCACATCTCCCGCACCTGGAGGCTCTCCACCCTCCTCGGCAACTATGTGACAACCGTCCCGGCCCAGATGCGCCGCGGCCCCTGGTGGTTTGCCGGCTCGGCCGACGCCATCTACCAGAACCTGAACATCGTGGGCGATGAGCGACCGGACTACATCCTGGTTTTTGGAGCCGACCACATATACCGGATGGACCCGAGCCAAATGCTGCGCCAGCACATCGAGAGCGGGGCGGCGGCGACGGTGGCGGCCATAGCGGTGCCCGCCGCCGAGGCGCACGGTTTCGGCATAGTCGAACCCGGCCGAGGGACGGTCATCGACCGTTTTGTCGAAAAGCCCCAAGACCCCCTTGAGCTAGCGGCAGGCAGGAAGCACCTTTACGCTTCGATGGGTAACTACGTCTTCAACGCCGCCGCTCTGGTGGACGCCTTGCGGGAGGACGCGCAGGACTCGAACAGCCGCCATGACATGGGCGGCGATATCGTCCCGCGTTTCGTGGAGAGCGGCGAGGCCCATTTTTACGATTTCAATACCAACGACGTCCGCGGGTGCACAGGGGTCGAACGGGGTTATTGGCGTGACGTCGGCACGCTCGACAGCTACTACGACGCCAGCATGGACCTGGTCGCCGTGCAGCCGGCGTTCAACTTGTACAACACCGACTGGCCCATCTTCACGAGCCCTCCCCAACTGCCTCCGGCCAAGTTCGTCTTCGAGGACGACGGTCGAGTCGGCCAGGCGTTCGACTCCATCGTGTCGGCCGGCTCGATCATCTCCGGCGGCACCGTGAGGCGTTCGATCATCTCCCCGGGCGTCAAGGTCGACCAACGGGCGCTCGTCGAAGACTCGGTGATCATGGACAACGTCCGCATAGGCGAGGGAGCCGTGGTGCGCCGCGCCATCATCGACAAAAACGTGGTCGTCGCTCCGGGAGTGCACGTGGGCACCGATCCTGAGCTCGATGCCAGCCATTTCACCATCTCGGGCCGCGGCATCGTGGTTATAGGTAAGGGCGAAAAGGTCGTCGTGTGAGCCGTGTCGCCCTGCTCACCAAGGAGTACCCCCCCGAGGTGTACGGAGGAGCGGGCGTGCATGTCGAGTACCTGGCGCGCCATCTCGCCGGCCTGGTCGACGTGGGTGTTTACTGCTTCGGTGCCCCGCGCCAGGACGCTTTGGTGGCGGGGGCCTACGAGCCGTGGGAAGCCCTGGCCAAGGACGGGAAGGGGACGGCTCTGCGCAGTCTTTCAGCCGACTTGCGCATGGCTGGCGATGTCGCCGGTGCCGACCTGGTCCACAGCCACACCTGGTATGCCAATTTTGCCGGCTACCTGGCGCGGGTGCTCTACCAAGTCCCCCACGTTATGACGACCCACAGCCTGGAGCCGCTGCGACCATGGAAGGCGGAGCAGCTGGGCGCCGGCTACCGCCTGTCGTGCTGGGTCGAACGCACTGCCGTCGAGAGCGCCGATGCCGTAATAGCGGTGAGCCAGTCCATGCGCGACGACGTCCTCAGCGTTTACCCGGCCGTAGCTCCCGAGAGGGTGAAGGTCGTTCACAACGGCATCGACCCCGATGAGTTCTTCCCCGATCCGGCCACGGGGAGCCTCAAGCGCCACGGTCTCGATCCCGGGACGCCGTACGTACTGTTCGTGGGCCGGGTGACGCGTCAGAAGGGCATCACGTACCTCCTTCAAGCGGCCAAGACGATCGACGCCGCCGCCCCGGTGGTGTTCTGCGCCGGCGCTGCGGACACGCCCGAGATCGAGAGCGAGGTGCGGGCACAGCTGGACGAGCTGGGCGGGGTGCGCAAGGGTGTCGTATGGGTCGACGAGATGCTTCCTCGGTCCGAGCTGGTCCAGCTGATGAGCCATGCCGCCGTTTTCGTGTGCCCCTCCATTTACGAGCCTTTCGGTCTGATCAACGTCGAGGCCATGGCGTGCGCCGTGCCTGTCGTGGCCACGGCGGTGGGGGGGATACCCGAGATCGTGGTGGACGGGGAGACCGGCATCCTGGTGCCTTTCGAGACCGGCGGGGACGAGTTCGGCAGCCCCAAGGACCCCGAGGCCTTCTCCCGTGGCATCGCCGAGCGGGTCAACCAGCTCCTGGCCGAGCCTGAGCTAGCAAGGCGAATGGGCGCCGCCGGACGCCGGCGGGCGCTGGACGAGTTCACTTGGGAGGCCGTCGCCAAGAAGACTGTCCAGGTATATGAGCAGGTCATGGGGTCTTTCCGCGCCGCTTGAGTGTAACCGGAGGCCGTGAGAGCTATGCTCAGTGCAGTGCCGGTCCCGAGTTCTCGTGCCGGCGGCCGAGGGACATGATCCGTTTTAATCACGTCACCAAGACGTACAAGGGCCCCATCGCCGCCCTGCGGGACGTCACAGTGGACATCCCGAGGGGTGAGTTCGTGTTCATCGTCGGGCCGTCAGGCTCCGGCAAGACGACGTTCTTGCGCCTTGTCACGAAAGAGGAACGGACCGACGAAGGTGAGATCTGGGTGGCCGGCAAAGAGGTAGGCACGCTTGCCCCGTGGAAGGTCCCCTACCTGCGGCGGAACATCGGCTGCATTTTCCAGGATTACCGTCTGTTGCCCGAGCGGACCGTGTACGAGAACGTCGCCTTCGCCCTGGAGGTCATAGGTCGGTCGCGGCACTTCGTCCGCTCGCAGGTGCCCCAGATCCTCGAGCTGGTCGGGTTGGGCGAGAAGATGGACCGGCGCCCCAACGAGCTCTCGGGTGGCGAGCAGCAACGGGTAGCCGTGGCTAGGGCCTTCGTCAACCGGCCACTCATCCTGTTGGCCGACGAGCCCACGGGCAACCTCGACCCGGGTACCACGGCCGGGATCATGCGCCTCTTGGAACGCATAAACCAGTACGGCACCACCGTCGTGATGGCCACGCACCAGCAGGACGTCGTGGACGCCATGCGCAAGCGGGTCATCGAGCTCGATCAAGGGCAAGTGGTCCGGGACCAGGCCAGAGGCGTCTACGGTATGGTAGACGCGTAGGCGGCCGGCGGCTTACACAGAAAAACCGGGGAGCACGAGTGTCGTTCGCAAGCCCGTACGTACTGCGCGAAACGGGGGGCAACCTGGTCCGTAACATTGTCATGACGGTCGCCGCCGTCGTAACAATGGCTGTTTCCCTCACGGCGCTGGGCGGCGTGCTGATAATGCGCCAGGCGATAAACCAGGCCACGGTCCAGTACCAGGGCGGGGTTGAGCTCGTCGTCTTCATAAACGCCGGCGCCAGCGCCCAGGAGATCACCGGGTTGCGCCAGCAGCTGGCTGGGATGGTGCCGGAGGAGATCAGGTCGTGCCACTTCGTCGACCAGGCGGCGGCCTACGCCGAGTTCAAGTCGATGTTCAGCGGCCAGCCCGACATGTTGAAGGTCATGACGGTACAGAAGATGCCGCCTTCCTTCCGTTGCGTCCCCGCCAAAGCTCAGAACGTCGCCCAGCTCGCGAGCCAACTCAACAAACAGCCCGGTGTCCTCAACGTCGGGTACCCGGGCCAGGCCATCAAGGAGGAGCTGGCCCGCTTCGCCACCCTGCGCAACGTGGCGCTGGTGGTGGCCGGGGGCGTCATGCTGGGGGCGATAGCCCTCGTCGTCAATACGATCCAGCTGGCCATCTTCGCCCGCCGGCGTGAGGTGGCGGTGATGAAGCTGGTTGGGGCTACCAACTGGTTCATCCGGGTGCCGTTCATGCTCGAGGGCCTGGTGGAGGGGCTGGTGGGCGCGCTCATCGCCTTCTTCATCACCTACCTGGCCCGCGACACACTGGCCTCGTTTACGGGCAGCAACCCATTGGTCCCGGACCAACCGCTGTACGTCAGCTCGCACGAGGCTTTGTTGACCGGGATCTTCGTGGTCGCCCTGGGTACGCTTGTGGGCGCCGGCGGCTCGGGTTTTGCCGTGCGCCGGTTTTTGTCCGTCTGACGCCTCCTATGCTGGCCCCGCGTGAGCCAGCGGATCGAAGACTATGCCCTGATCGGTGACACCCATACGGCGGCACTGGTGGGGCGGGACGGTTCGCTGGACTGGCTGTGCGTGCCGCGCTTCGACTCCGCCGCCTGCTTCGCCGCCCTGCTCGGCTCACCGGACCACGGTCGCTGGTTGGTGGCGCCCAAGGGGGCCGGTCCGGCCACCCGCCGCTCCTACCGCAAGGGCACCCTGGTCCTGGTGCAGGAATGGGACACGCCGTCCGGCACCGTACGAGTCACGGACTTCATGCCCCCCAGGCACCACCGGCCCCGCGTGTACCGCAGGGTCGAAGGTGTGCACGGTTCCGTGGAGATGGTCACCGAGCTCATCATCCGCTTCGAGTACGGCTCACAGGTCCCCTGGGTCCTCCAAGACGGCAACGTGATAAGGGGGGTTGCCGGCCCGGACGCCATCGAAGTGGAGTCCCCTTTTCCTCTTCGCGGCGAGCATATGCGCCACGATGCGGAGTTCGTCGTCAACGAGGGCGACCGCCTCGACTTCCGCCTGCACTGGGCCTTGTCTTACGAGGAGCAGGGTAGGGACGTCGACAGCGAGGGCGCTTTGGCCGACACCCTGGCTTTTTGGGAGTCCTGGTCGGCAGGGCTGGTCGAGGTGCACGGGCAATGGGAGGCCCTCGTGCAGAGGTCGTTGCTGACGCTTAAGGCTCTTACGTACGCCCCCACCGGCGGGATAGTGGCGGCGCCTACGACATCGCTCCCCGAAGCCCTGGGGGGCACCCGCAACTGGGACTACCGGTACTGCTGGGTACGAGACGCCACTCTGACCATAGACGGCCTGGTTGAGGCGGGGTGCCGGGATGAGGCGGAGGCTTGGTTGTGGTGGCTTGTCCGGGCCGTCGCCGGGAGCCCTGAGCAGATGCAGATCATGTACGGCGTCGCCGGGGAGCGGCGCCTGCCCGAACTGGAGATGGACTGGCTGCCCGGGTATGAGGGGTCTAGCCCGGTACGGGTCGGCAACGCGGCATCCTTGCAGTTCCAGTTGGACATCTACGGCGAGCTGATGGTGGCCATAGACGTCGCCCGTTCTCAGGGTGTCGGCAGCGCCGGTGCCATATGGGACCTGCAGCGCGCTCTGCTCGAGTTCGTCGAAGAGCACTGGGACGAGCCGGACCAGGGCATCTGGGAGCTGAGGGGCCCCCCTCAACCGCTCGTCTACTCGCGGGTCATGGCCTGGTCGGCCATGGACCGGGGGGTAAGGGCCGTCGAGCACGACGGCCTGGAGGGGCCCGTCAAGCGCTGGCGCGAGGTGCGCGACCTCATCCACGCCCAGGTGTGCTCGCGAGGCTTCAACGAAGAAGTGGGTGCTTTCACCCAGGCCTACGGCTCTACCGAACTGGACGCCAGCATCCTCCTCGCGCCTCTGATGGGTTTCCTGCCCATCTCCGACACCCGCATCGTAAGCACCATCGAGGCTGTCCAACGCGAGCTCATGGTGAACGGCTTCGTGATCCGCTATCGCAACGACTCCGGTGTGGACGGCCTGCCTGGCCAGGAGGGCACCTTTCTCCCGTGCTCGCTATGGCTAGTTTCCTGCCTGGCTTTGCTCGGTCGGACCGAAGAGGCTTTGGCGATATTTGAACGTGTGAGGGCCGTGGCCAACGACGTCGGGCTGTTCTCAGAGGAGTACGACACGAGCCGTGGCCGCCTGGTTGGCAACTTCCCCCAGGCGTTCACGCACGTGGCGTTCATCAATGCCGCCAGGGTGCTGGCAGCCGCGCTCGAAGGAAAGCCCGTCCTAAGCACCAGCAGCGAATAGGGCGCGTCCCCCTGGTCGTTAGGTTCGACCGGCCAGCCGTCGGATGGCCGATGCGACCGCCCCGGGTTGGAGCTGAGGCAACAGATGGCCACCACCCGGCACCATCTCAAGCCTGGCCTCCGGGATGGCGCCCGCCAGCCGGTGAGCCGCCGCGGCCGGGACGACCCGGTCCATGCTGCCCCCCAGCACGACGGTGGGTGCAGAGATATGAGCGAGGCGGGGTGCCATCGCCGACAGCTCGTGGACCAGAGCGCGCTGTTCGACGGCGAAGCTTGTCCAGGTGGCATGTCTCCGCCACGAACGGGCGAGCTCGGCCAGCTGTTCCTCGGAGCGGCCCCGCATCCGCCAATCGGCGAAGGCGCGGGTGGGGCCCCAGGAGAGCACACCGCCGGCGGTACTGAGCGCTGTAGCGGCCAGGGCCGTGCCTACCAGGGGGACGGCCAGCAGCCTGTCGGTAGCACCCGGCGGGTCTCCGGGTGCCACCGAGCAGACGAGGACCAGGCCGGTAACCGAGCCCGGGTAGTCCAGGGACAGTTCTATAGCGACGCCACCGGCCCAGCTGTGCCCGACGACGACTGCCTCGGCCACGCCGAGCGAGCCTAGGAGCCTGGCCACGGCATTGGCGTTTGCGGCAAAGCCTCCAGCAGGCCCGCCGGTCAGCCCGTAGCCCAGGCGGTCCGGGACGATGACACGGTGGTCCCGAGCAAGGTCACCGGCCACTAGGCCCCAATCGCGGGCCGAGCCGGGCTGGCCGTGCAGGAGAACTACGGCGGGGCCGGCTCCGCGGCTCTCAGCGACCAGGTCCCGCCTCCGTTTGACGCGCCAGAAGTGCAGGGAGGGAGGCCGGCCGACGCGCTCCTCCCGGGTGTACCCGGTCCGGTCGGCTTGAGCGGGAGGAACCTCGACAATCATTGCAGGCTAACTTCTCAAGGCTCAGGCTCGGTCAGGTGCCTCGCTTGTCGATCGGGAGCTGGGCCGGTCCCGGGTGGTCCGGGCCGGGGACCGGGCAGGTCTCACCGTCGTCGAGGTCGAGGGCGTCGTCGCGGGTGTTGACGAGATGGCTGGCCACGGATTTGAAGTAGCTCAGCAGCTGCGTCTCGTCCAGGGCCCCGAGGCCGACCTCTTCCATGGCGGCCGTCATGTGCTGCAACCAGGCGTCGTGCTCTCGGGCGCCGATCCGAAAACCTTCGTGCCTGGCGCGCAGGCGGGGACTGCCCTGCAGCTCTTCGTAGGCGCGGGGACCGCCCCAGAACTGGGCGAGGAACAGGCAGAGCCGTTGGCGGGAGCCATCGAGATCCTCCGGATAGAGAGGGCGGAGCACTTCGTCCGTCGCCACCTTGGCATAGAACCTCTGCGTGAGCGCCTCGAAAAAGCTCATGCCACCCAGGCGTTCGTACATGCTCTTTACGGGCATTGTCCCTGCAGTTCCCCCGAAGCCACCTGTCCCTGGCCCTCCTGATGGATGATAGGCCCCGGCCGGTGGCTATGCGGCCACGTTGCGCGCACCGAAGTACTAGGTCGTATGATGCGGCCTATGCCGTCCCGCCGGCTGGTCGCTGCCATGGTAGCGGCGGTCGTGCTCGCCGGGGGGGGTCTTTTGGACGGTTGCGGCCGACATGCCGTCATCAGTGACCAGTCCGAGAAAGCTTTTCTTGACTCGGTCTACAGCCAGGCTCCCGGCATCGGCGGCTATCGGACCGGGCCCCAGCTGATCAGCTTGGGGCAGGCCATTTGCGGCGACCTCGCCTCTGGGGCGTCCGTAGAGGAGCTGGGAGACCGCTTGCCACTCGTGGAAGGCAACGTCACCCTACCCCCTGGTGACCTCGGGGTTGTCATTGCTGCGGCCGTCGGCGTGATGTGCCCGAAGTTCAAAAAGCTGCTCGGTTAGTAGCTGTCCGGGCTTTCAGCGCCGCTTCAGGTCGGCCAGGCCGACAGGTAGGTGAGGACTCTGCCCCCGCACGATACGTGCGACCCGTTGGCGAGTTCCCGCTGCTCGTTGCGGCCGAGCTTGTCCCATCCCTGGGAGCCCGGCCCTTGCAGCCACGTGCCACCCTCCGCGCCCCGGTCGACCACGAAGGCTGACCAGCCCCGGATCTGGACCTCGGCATGGACCGGCCCCATGGAGTGGTTGGCTCCCGAGCGCATGGAGATGGCCTGAGCCGCGCCCGACTGGACCTCGGCTGCGGTCGCCGGCTCGGTGCCGATCAGGCAGCCACGGGCCAGGCCCCACACCGAACCGTCGTCGGCCAGGAGGGTGCCCACGGACGGTCGAGGGCCGTTGGACGGCGGCGCGCCGAAGGGTATGGGCCGCCCGCAGCGCAGGCAGTTCGTCACCTTCGGATGGTTGAAATGACCTTTCTCACAGCGCACACCAGGCACTTCGGGGCGGTCGCTGCCGGGGATCACGGCGTTTGAGGCGAGCCGCAGGGGAGGTTTGCCCGACAAGGCAACGAAACGCAGGTCGACCGGCGCCCCTGCGTCAGGGCCCGGGGCACGGGGCAGCGGTGCTGCCGGCGAGGCGACCGGCGAACTCTGGGCAAAGGACGCCAGGTTGCCAGAGACGGGGCCGCCAGGGACGGGGCCGCCGCCAGGGACGGGGCCGCCAGGGACGGGGCCGCCAGGGACGGGGCCGCCGCCAGGGACGGGGCCG